>QWCK01000534.1_pt1 | contig 65621 bp, 53 predicted proteins | sample 1972571 | NCBI WGS metagenome assembly QWCK01 (sample SAMN09866710, study PRJNA288562) | Human gut metagenome isolate term2_stool, whole genome shotgun sequencing... | isolation source: gut | host: Homo sapiens | place: USA: California | reverse complement strand
TAATGCTACCGTGCGCCTCTTTGCAATCTTTTTTGGTGCGCGGGGTGTGATTTTCCGCAAACGTGCTTTTGTTTTCGAAAATGAAAGCACGTTTGTAAAGATCGCTCGGTATGGGGATGTGAGCAAATCGTGGTAGAATGGAGATGATGGAGGTGTCATCATGTGTGTTGAAAAGGATGCGATTTGCGCGGAGCATGTCGAAGAAAAACTTGACGAGGCGGATCGGTATGCGGAGGGGTCTTCTCGGAGGCTTTCGCATGCGGAGGTCTTTGACGGTGTGAAAAAGGCGCTCGAACCGTAAGGCGTCTTCGATTGGAGTCGGCTTGGCCGGCTTTTTTTGTGGGGATTTGGGGGCAAGAAAAAAACGACGTCGGATGGACGCCGCTTTCTTTTTTTATTCTTTTGCATGCAATCAGTGTTGCTCGCGTGCAGTATAGCCGGTGTGTAACAGGGCTTTTGCCTTTTCGCCGTAGGGTTCGCCGAGGTATTCGGCGTAGAGTTTCTTGATCTCGGGGTTCTTGTACGAATAGCGGATCTCTTTGCCGCGGTCTTCGCGCACGATCGCTTCTCTTCTTTTGCGAAGGATGTCGATATTCGCATGCGTGTAGGGCTGTCCCGCGCCGTTGATGCAGCCGCCCTGGCACGCCATGACTTCGATGATATCGTAATGGTTCGTGCCGGCGCGAATGCCGTCGAGAATTTTTCTCGCGTTGCCGAGGCCGCTAGCGACGGCGACGGAGAGGTCCATGTCGCCGAGATGGACGATGCCTTCTTTGATCCCCTCGAGTCCGTGGAGTTCTTCGTACTCGATTGTTTCGAGGTCCTCGCCTTTGAGAAGATAGTACGCGGTTCTGAGGCTCGCTTCCATGACGCCGCCCGATTGGCCGAAAATGACTCCGGCACCCGAGGATTCGCCGAGCGGATCGTCAAATTCACTCTCGGGGAGATTCGGAAAATCGAGCGCAAAGTCCTTGATCATCTGTGCGAGTTCGCGCGTCGTGATGACGTAGTCGACATCGCTCTTGTCGCTCTCGGTGAGCTCCGGGCGATGGGATTCGAATTTTTTCGCGACACAGGGCATGACGCTCACGACGGTGATTTTGTCGGGGGCGACGCCGATTTTCTCGGCATAGTAGGTCTTCATGACGGAGCCGAACATCTCGTGCGGCGATTTGCACGAGCTCGGAATATCGAGGAGGTCGGGGAAATTGTGTTCCATAAATTTCACCCACGCGGGGCAACAGCTCGTGAGAATCGGGAGCGTGCCGCCTTCCTTGAGTCTATGGACGAATTCCGACGCCTCTTCCATGACGGTGAGGTCCGCAGCAAAATCGGTGTCGAAGACGCGGTCAAAACCGATGCGTCGTAAGGCGGTCACCATTTTGCCGGTGACGGAAGTGCCGGCTTCCATGCCGAATTCTTCGCCGAGAGCGACGCGCACGCTGGGTGCGGTCTGGACGACGACGATTTTCTCGGGATCGGAGAGCGCGCGATAGACTTCTTTCGTGTACGTGCGTTCACTGATGGCGCCGGTGGGGCAAACGGCAAGGCATCGCCCGCAGAAGGTGCAGGTCGTGTCGATGATGGGGCGTTCGCAGAAGGTCGAGACGACGGTGTCAAATCCGCGATGGACGTCCGTGAGCGCCGAGACGGTCTGGACTTTGCCGCACATTGTGACGCAGCGCTGACAGAGGACACATTTGTTGGGGTCGCGCACGAGCGAATAGCTTGATTTGTCGAGCGTGTAGCCCGTGACTTTGCCTTGATAGCGCACCTCGCGCACGCCGACTTCTTCCGCCAGCGCCTGGAGTTCGCACTGTCCGCTCTTGGGGCAGATGAGGCAACTCTTGGGGTGATTGGAGAGGATGAGCTCGACGATGGTGCGTCTCGCGCGCAACACTCTCAAAGTATTCGTATAGATCTCCATGCCTTCCGTGACGACGGTCGAACACGCGGGCACGAGATTGCGTCTGCCGACTTGTTCGACGACACAGACGCGGCAATTGGCCTCGTGGTGCATCATGCCCAGCGCGGAGAGATCCATATAGCACAAGGTCGGGATGCGGATGTTCACGGCACGCGCGGCCTTGAGGACGGTTGTCCCCTCCGGTACCGAAAGTTCGCGGTCATTGATTTTGAGTGTAATCATGCTCGTCGCCTCCTAACGATGTTCGATGGCCTGCACCGGACAAATGCGATAGCATTCGCCACAGAGAATACAGTCTACTTGATTGATCTCGTGCACCTGTCTCGCCTCGCCCGAGATGCACTGTGCGGGGCAGTTTTTCTTGCAACGCTGACAGCCGACGCAGTTACTGCTGATGTAGTAGCGAAGCAGATCCTGGCAGACGCCCGCCGGGCAACGTTTCTCAATGACATGCGCTTTGTATTCGTCCATAAAATATCGCAAAGTCGAGAGCACGGGATTCGGCGCACTCTGTCCGAGTCCGCAGAGCGAAGCGTCTTTGATGACTTCGGCGAGTTCCGTGAGATGGTCGAGATCCTCCATCGTCGCTTTGCCGGAGGTGATCTTCTCGAGAATCTCGAGGATTCTGCGATTGCCGATGCGGCACGGCGTACATTTGCCGCACGATTCCTCCACGATAAAGGAGATGAAAAATTTCGCCATGTCGACCATGCACGTCGATTCGTCCATGACGACCATGCCGCCCGAGCCCATAATCGCGCCGAGTTTGTTGACGTTCTCGTAGTCTACGGGTGTATCGAGATACTCCGCCGGAATACAGCCGCCCGACGGTCCGCCGAGCTGGACGGCTTTGAACTTCTTATCGTGCTTGATGCCGCCGCCGATGTCGTAGATGATCTCGCGCAGACTCGTCCCCATCGGGACTTCGACGAGTCCGCCGTTTTTGATCTTGCCGGTGAGCGCAAAGACTTTGGTCCCGGGCGATTTCTCCGTGCCGATCTTCCGATATTCCGCGCCGCCGTGCCTGATGATCCAGGCGATATTCGCAAGCGTCTCGACATTGTTGATATTCGTCGGTTTCTCGAGATAGCCTTTTTCCGCCGGGAACGGGGGTTTTAAGATCGGGGTGCCGCGTTTGCCCTCGAGGGACTGGATGAGCGCGGTCTCTTCCCCGCAGACAAAAGCGCCCGCGCCCTCTTTGATATGAATGTCAAAGGAAAAATCGCTGCCGAGAATGTTTTTTCCGAGGAATCCGCGCTCATGCGCCGCGTCGATCGCAATCGTGAGACGCTCGATCGCCATCGGATATTCCGCGCGGCAGTAGATATAGCCTTCTTCCGCGCCGATGGCGAAGCCTGCGATCATCATGCCTTCGAGAACCGCGTGCGGGTCGCCCTCGAGGACGGAACGGTCCATAAAGGCACCCGGATCGCCTTCGTCGGCGTTGCAGACGATGTACTTGGGATGTTCTTTCGCATTCTTCGCGGCACGCCATTTGAAATACGTCGGAAAACCTGCGCCGCCGCGTCCGCGGAGACCCGAGATCTCGATTTCCTTGATGACCTCGTCTCCGGTCATTGCAAGCGCCTTTCGGAGGCCCTCATAGCCCTCGTGCGCGATGTAGTCGTCGATGGATTCCGCGTCGATCGATCCGCAGTTCCCCGTGACGATCTGAAGTTGATTCTCCCAGGCTTTTTGATGTTCCTCGGAGATGAGCATCTCCTTTTCTTCGGGATGCTCGATTGCCTCGAAAAAGGCGTCCATCTCGCTCGCGTCCACGCGGACAAAACGCCGCATCGAATGATCGTCGTCGTAGACGTCCACGATCGGCTCGAGATAACACAGACCGATGCAACCCGTCTTCGCGAGCGGAATCTTGCGCTCGTTCGCCCAGGGTTTGAGTTCCTTATAGACTTCGTCGGCACCCGCCGCCGCGCCGCAGGAACCGTATCCGACGAGAATTTTACGGATGGTCATTTTTCCACCTCAACTTTCTCTTCTTCGGCCCGCGCACGCAAGACATCGATGACGCGCGTCGCACGTTCCTTCGTGAGGCTCCCGTAGGTCTTGCCGTTGATCTGCATGACGGGACTCAGACTGCAACAGCCGAGACATGCGACCGTATTGATGGAAAAAAGTCCGTCGTTCGTCGTCTGCCCCGCCTTGATCTTGAGATACGCCTCGAGCGTTTCCTGGATCGTCGCGGCATTATTGACGTGACAAGCCGTCCCCTGGCACAGAAGGATATTGTATTTGCCCGCGGGAAACAGTTTGAAATGCGCATAAAAAGTCACCACGCCGAAGATCTCCGCGACCGGGATCGAGAGTCGGTCGCTTATGATCTCCATCGCGGGGATCGGTATGTAGCCACAGGTATTCTGAATCTCGTGCAAAATTTCAATGAGAGACGATCGGTCAAAATCGTTCTCATCGAGATACGTCTTGAGATGTTCCAGTTTCTTCGTTAGTTCTTCATGCATCCTGAGAATCCCTCCTTTTGCGGGCAAAAACCCGCTTTCTTTTAGTATACCCCAAAAAACGACGGAACGCCCCAAAAATGAAAAAGTTTTCCCAAAAAGAAAAAGATCGGAAACGGCGTAATAAAGATTTTTGGATAAATCTTGTATCCTGTTGTTTTTTTCTCATCTTATCGTTTTCCGACAAAAAAGACGACCCCGCACGGAGTCGTCACGTTTTTCCCGAGAAAGATAAAAGGCTAAGCGCGCGCTTAGCCAACAAGGAAACAATGGGATGCATGAAGCATCTTTTCTATGGTCTTAGTGTACGCGGTAAGTGTTACAAAATTGTGACTAGTATGCGAAGAAAACGAAAAGTTTTGAGATGATGTGTCGCGTCAAAGTACATGCCCCTCGTCCACGGCCGCGAGTGTGGCTCTCGCCAGGGACGCCAGGGACGATACGGCACGCGCGGGGTCGAGGCCGGCCTTGTCGTACGCGATGGGAAGTTCCGTGCAGGCGAGCAGATACGGTCCTTTCTCACGCTCGGCGATCGCGAGCATCTCCTCGGCGGCGCGTGTAAAATCCGCCGCTTTCACAGCACGGAGTGCCGCGTCCGCGTGTCTCTGAATCTCTTCGTCGGGCAGACGCACGGGATAGTCCATCTCTCTCGCATAGCGCTCGTAGATGCCGGATTTCCGCGTCCCCGAGGTCGCAAGGAGCAGTGCTCCGCCCGGGAATCGGTCTTTTGCCTCTGCGACGGTCGCGCGCACGATGTGGACGATCGGCACGGGGAGCGTCATGCGGTCGAGAAAGACGTGCGCGGTATTGCACGGCACGGCGACGACTTCGGCACCCCAGGATGCGAGGGTCTCGAGGTCTCTTCGGAGCGCAGGGCTCGGATCTTCGCCGTCTCCAAAGAGGGCCGCCGTCCGGTCGGGAATCTTGGGATCCTCAAGGAGCACAAAGGCCGGATGCTCCTGATCTGTTTTTGCATCTTTCAACGCTGCCAAGAGGCGCAAGAATTCCGCCGTCGCGGCGGGTCCCATGCCGCCCAAAATACCGAGTTTCACCATCGTTTCCCCTTTCCAAAAAGACGGGCAAAAGGCCCGTCCTTTCTATCATTTTTCTCGGAGTTTCGCGAGAACTTCGCCGAGATCGCCTTCGATCGCCATGTCCGCCATTTTCATGAGCGGTGCCTCGGGATCGGTGTTGACGGCGATGATCTTCTTCGCGTTTTGCATGCCCATGACATGCTGTTTGGCGCCGGAGATGCCGAAGCCGACGTAGACATCGGGTTCGATGCGCTTGCCGGAGATGCCGATCTGTTCCTCAAACGGTGCCCAGCCGTTGTCGACGACGGGTTTGGTGACGCCGAATCCGACGCCGATTTTCTTCGCAAATTTGCGTACTTCGTCGACTTTTTCCGCGTTTTCTGCGCCCATGCCGCAGGCGATGACGACACGTGCCCCTTCGAGCGAGCTGTCTTCGGATTTTTCAAGGATCTCGACTTTCAACGAATCGGTGCCGCCCTTCACGCGAAGGGTCCGGATCTCGTACGCACCTTTCTCGGCAAGCGGCGGATAGACGCCGGCGTCGATCGTGCCGATCTGCGGATCGGTGGGAATGCGAATGGTCGAGAGGAGTTTGCCGTCAAAGGTCGGGCGAACCCATTCGACTCTGCCGCTTTCTTCATCGTAGCCGAGGCTCGTGGCTCCTGCGACCAGACCGAGTCTCATGCGCGCCGTGATGCGTCCGCCGATTTCTCTGCCGATCGCGTCGGCCGATAGGAGAATCGCATCGGGTTTTTCCGCACGGATCGCTTCTTCGAGTGCCGCGGTCATTGCGCGCGGGCCTTGGATCGTGCCCTCGAGATGGAGGACGTCCGCGTATTCGGCGTATGCCTTGGCGTCCGCATCGCCCATGACGACGGCGACGACTTCGGCGTCCATTTTTTCACCGAGGGCCTTGGCTGCGCCGAGAATCTCGAGCGCCTCTTTCTCGGGACGCTTGGTTTCCATGATTGCAAAAAGTTTTTTCATCGCGGCCTCCTATTTCAACACACGTGCCAGTTCGGCAAGCACGTCGTCCGTGGGTTTTAGAATCTCGCCTTTGGCGCTCATCTTGACCGTGTCGGCATGTACGCCCACGACGTCCGTCGCACTGCCGGCTTTGCCGATGCGTTCGGGATCCGCCTGGAGGATTTCCTGCGTGAGGACGATCTCTTCGATCTCGGGGAGATCCTTGGGCGCTTTTTCCGATGCGCCGGTCGCGCGTCCGACGCTCACGACGAGCGGGAGTTTCGCTTCGATCTTCCGCACGACGCCCTCGGATTCGGTGACGGCATGTGCACACTCGCCTTCGAGCGAAAATTCTTTGACATAGGGCACGAGGTCAAAGCCGAGTTCCTCCGCGAGTTGCGGTGCGATCTGGCCCGTGTCGCCATCCGGAGACTGGGTGCCGAGGAGCACGAGATCCGGGTTTCCGATGTGGCGGATCGCTTCGGCAAGGGTGTAGCTTGTCGCCAGCGTGTCCGCTCCGCCGAATGCACGGTCGCTTACGAGATAGACTTCGTCCGCGCCCAAAGCTCTCGCTTCTTTTAGAATTTCACGAGCCGGCGGCGGTCCCATCGTGACGGCAACCACTTTCGACTCGTCGTTTTTTAACTTTTTCGCAAGTGCGAGCGCGTGATATCCGGTCGGATCGAGATTCGCCGGCGTGCCCATGCGCACGAGATCATGCGTGACGGGATCGATCTCAATGTCTTTCCCGCTCGGGACTTGCTTGAGTAAAACAAAAATCTGCATATTGATTCTCCTTTCTACCTTACTTATTCCCATTTTCGCCGTGATTTACACAGGACGCTTTGGGTAAATACAAAAGTATAAGGCAAAGGAGGAATTTGCATGAAAAATTTTAACTATTACGCACCGACACGCATCTATTTCGGTGAGGGCGAGATCCGAAATCTCTCCAAAGAGCTCCGCAAATACGGCGAGCGCGTGCTCTTCGTCTACGGCGGCGGCAGCATCAAGAAAAACGGCATCTACGACGCCGTGATGGAAGAAATCGCGGATGAATTTACCGTGACCGAACACGGCGGTGTCAAGCCCAATCCTCGCATCGCCCACGTGCGCGAAGGCGTCACGCTCGCTCGCGAAAACGACATCGATGTCATCCTCGCGGTCGGAGGCGGTTCCACGATCGACGCGTCCAAAGCCATCGCCGCGGCGGCCAAATCGAACGCCGACGCATGGGACATCGTGAGCGGCAAGGCGCGCATCCGCGAGGCGCTCCCCATTGTCGTCGTCCTCACCATCAACGCGACCGGCAGTGAAATGAACGCCAACTCCGTCATCTCCAACGAGGAGACCAAAGAAAAAATCGGTTTTGCAAGCGAAGCCGTCATTCCGCGCGCGTCCATTCTCGATCCGAGCTATCTCTACACGCTCCCCACGATCCAGACCGCCGCAGGCTCCGCCGACACGCTCTCCCATGTCTACGAGAACTATTTTCAGCGGGATGAGAACCCCGTCGCGGACGCCCTTGCCGAAGGCATCATGCGCACCGTCATGGAGAACACGCCCGTCGCCATCCGCGAACCTGAGAACTACGACGCACGCGCCAATCTCATGTGGGCGTCCACCATGGCACTCAATCGCATGACCTCCGTCGGCAAAACCGGATCCTGGTCCTGCCACGCCATGGAACACGAACTCTCCGCGTACTATGACATCACGCACGGCGTCGGCCTCGCCATCCTCACCCCGCATTGGATGCAACGCGTCCTCTCCGACGACACGCTGGCAAAATTTGTCCAATACGGCAAAAATGTCTTCGGGCTCACCGGCGACGACAGAGAAATCGCCGAACGCGCGATCGAGAAGACTTCCGAGTTCTTCCGCTCCACAGACATCCCCATGCATCTCAAGGAAGTCGGCATCGACGAGACGCATCTCGCCGAGATGGCCGCACAGGCTGTCAAACACGGAAACTTTGCACGCGCGTACGTCCCCCTCACCGAAAAGGACATCGAAGCAATCTATCGCGCCGCACTCTAAAGGCGACGCGCACTCCAATTTTCAAAAATAGGCACAGAAAAACCCGACGAGACGATTCGCCGGGTTTTCTTTTAATAATAACTTGTGTGTGCCGTGTCAAAATAGCGTGCGAGCTCTCGGGGTTTGTAGATCCCCCCATCCGTCACGAATCCCGTGATGAGTTCCGGCGGGGTGATGTCGAAGGACGGATAGATTGCCTTGACACCGGGCGCCGTGTGATCTCCGAGCACGAGTGCCGGATCGCGGAGTTCGATCACGATATCGTCCTTGCCGTTTTTCCCGTGGTCGGGCATGCCCGTCACATAGTACGGCACGTGGAAATGATCCGCGACGATCGCAATCTGATGCGTGCCGACTTTGTTCGCGACATGGCCGTCCATCGTGATCGTGTCCGTCGCCGACGTAAACACGTCGATCCCGACGTTCTCCATCGTGTAGGCGACCATATTGTCCGTGATGACCGTCGTGTCAAAGCCCGCCTCGCTCAAACAAGTCGCGGTGAGTCTCGCGCCCTGATAATAGGGTCTCGTCTCACAGCAATAGAACTTCACATCCTTCTCCTCGTCCTGCAATGCGCGCGTCATCGTGCCGATGATCGTCTCGCCGAAACACTGTGTCAGGACTGTGCCGCCCTCGGGAATCGTCGTACAGAGATGCTTCGCGACTTGGTGCATGGCGCCGTAGCGTCGGTCGAGCGATCGAATCGCTTCCTCGAACACCGCATCCACGACATCCTCGCCGCTTTCTACGGCGCGTTTGGCCGCCGCGATCGAGCCCGCCGTGACTTTGCGAAGGCGGGCGGAAGTCGTCGGGCGCGCGTTGGAGATCGTCTCCGCCGCCTTGGTAAGATACTCGAACAGCGCCGCTTCTTTGAGATCCCGCGCTTCATACGCCGCCAAGGCCATCCCCATCCCGGCCGCCGTGTAGGGGCCCGCGGACTGGGTCACCATATCCGTGATCGCCTGCGCCACCTCGCCGTACGTTTTGCAGACTTCAAAACGGACCTCCCTCGGATATACTCTCCTGTCGAGGATCCTCACCTCGCCGTTTTCATACCACGCCACATGCTCATACTGCAGCATAAAAGGCATCTTGTCGTCCTGTCTTTTCATGCGAACCCTCCGTTCTTGTAAAAATCTTCCGTGTACCTGTCCTTCTTATTTCAGTCTATCACGGACCCTCTCATTGTCAATGAAAGGGAAACGTGATACATTGAAACAAACGAGGTGAAAGCATGGATACCAGAACACTCCTAGTCGATTACGGTAACAAACTCCTGGAAGAAAGACTCATCGCCGGCACGAGCGGCAATTTGAGCCTCCGCGGCGAAGACGAAGACACGTATTACATCACGCCGAGCGGCGTACGCTACGACGAAACCCGCGCGTCCGACATCGTGAAGATCCACGCCGACGGCACGCCCTACGATCCCGCGCAGACGCCCTCCTCCGAATGGAAAATGCACGTCGCCATCTACCGGCATTTTCCGAACTACAAAGCCATCGTCCATACCCATTCCACCGCCGCCACCGCTTTTGCCGTTGCGCGCAAAAAAATCCCGCTCATCCTCATCGAGATGAAGCCGTTCCTCGGCGGAGAAATCCCCGTCGCACCGTATTTTCCCGCAGGTTCCGAAGAACTCGCCACCTCCGTCCTCCCCTACCTCGCGGACACCAACGCCTGTCTTATGGCCAATCACGGCGTCGTCTGCTGCGGCGAAACACTCGAACGCGCCTTTCTCGCCGCCGAATACGTCGAAGACGCCGCAAGAATCTACCGCGACGCCCTCCTCGTCGGCGAGCCCTATGTGCTGGATTAAAATCTCCAAAAAGCAATACGAGCGTTGAAAGAAACATCAGTTGATTCATGGAGGAATAATCAATGTACCATTTCACAAAAGAGGAATTGATTTATATTCCCGATGACTTAAAAGCGGAGAACGATAGGCTTGTCAGAGAGTATTTTGAAAATAAGGATTCCTTAGATATGGGCATCGCGGAATATCTCGAAAAGAACCTATCGGAAAAATATGAAGAATGGTCGCGGCAAAGCGTGGCGTATGCAGAAGAACTGGCAAAACAAGGCATTATCTACAATTAGAACAATAAAAACAATGACCACAAACAAAAACCCGATCGACTCATCACCCATAGGTAACATGACACCAGGGAGAAACGAAGCACATATGATCCTGCTAAGGAGGGAGCATTTTGATTGATTGGATCAAAGCGGAGAACGCAAAAGAAGTGAAAGTCACACTGAAGGATGGGAGTTTTGTCATCGGAAGCGGAGAAGGACTGACAACCGCCGACGATTATGACGACGAAGAATACCGGTTTGACACTTTTTCGATCGGACTCCAAGGTGGCGGAGTCGCATTGCCCGTGGATGAGATCGCATCCGTCGAAATATGGAAGCTATAAAAATAAAAGCAACCTCCGAAAACGGACGTTGCTTTTTTGATCATTCCATCTAAATAAATAGCAGTATCTCTAAAAGCATATACGTCACCTGATATCATTCTCATATAAATAATATAATGTAGGTTGCCTTTATCATTTTGATAATAAAAAAGGACTCGACATGAGTCCTTTTTCACGCTTTTCATTTTAGAACATACCTGGCAATACATGCACAAAGGTATTGAGAATCAGAACTACGACAAAAGCCATCAAGCTTGCCAAGGTAGTCGGAATGGTCGATGCATAGACCGCCTCCTTTACCGTCAAGTCATTATAACGTGCCGGTAGCCAGAATGCTGCATCTGTCGGCAATGTCAAGCCTACGGTGCCCGCACAAATCGCCAAGCCCACAATAATGGGAGAATAGCCGAGAGATACGGCTGCTTGTCCTACGATGGCAACCGTGGTAAGCATGGCAACCGTTGCAGATCCTACTGCTGCACGGATAATCATCGCCAGCAAGAATGCGAGTAACAGTACGGGGAGATTGAATCCTGTCATCAGTTCAACAAGTGCATCTCCTACGCCACTGCCTTGTAGCACCGCCGCAAAGCTTCCACCAGTACCGATGACCATAAGGATGTTGCCCACTCGATCGGACACAATGTCAATATACTTCCATAGGCTATCGCCATGTTTTGGAACTAAATATTTTCTTAGAACGATACCGGTCACGATCATAGCGATAAATAGTGCGACATTATTATCGCCCACGAACCCGAAAAATCTTCTTACTGCATTCCCTTCAGGAAGCACCAAGCTGAAGATAGAGTTAAACACAATTAGGAGAATGGGGAATGCAATGAGCGCAATGGTCAATCCTGCAGAAGGTTTGGTCGGATCTGCTGCGATAACTTCTTTGGGGAGCACTTCAACCTCTAAATCAGATTTGGAGGCTCCTTCTTTGATTTTCTTTTTGTTAATCCTATGATCCATCACATCCGCATATTTCCAGCCGAAAAGCAGAGATGCAATGAGCGCTACGATAACTCCATAAACGATAAGCCAACCAATGTTTGCGCCAAGCTGTCCGCCCACCGCCAAGGGACCAGGAGTCGGCGCTACAATGCAGTGCGTTAACAACAGGCCGGTGAACAATGAGGCTACATAAGCCGAGGTGTTCTTCTTCGTTACGTTTTCCAGACTGGTAACCAACGGGCTGAGGGTAATGTAAGCTGCCCCGAAATAAACAGGAATGGAAATAATAAAACCTGTTAGATTCAGCGCCAGCATGTCGTACTTTGTACCGAATTTTCGCAAGAATCCTTTTGCCAATTCTTCCATCCCGCCGGAATCTCCGAGCATGCTACCAAAGATTCCGCCGAAAATAATCAAGAGTCCTATGCTGGACATCATGTTGCCAAACCCAGTCTTCGTTAAAGTAAGCGTCTCTCCAATGGGCATCTTTGTCAGAATACCCATAAGGATTGCACTGATAAAAAGCATGACGCCGGGGCTGATTTTGAGAGCGATTAGTCCTACAAAGAGCACAACCATTACAATGAGAAATGCTGGCAATATGTTCATGTTTACCTCCTTTGATCATTCATTTCCTTGATAATTTTTTCATTCGAGAAGTGGGGGGCTGCCTCAATATATTTGAGGCAGCCTTTCTTCTATTCGTTGTGACGTAGCATCTTACCGGATGCCTTGCCTGTTAATTCCATGTCTTCGTAAACACTTTCTCCGTTCACAAAAACGTAGTTGATACCCTCTGTAATACTGTTCGGATTTTCATACGTTGCGGTATCTTTTAGTTTTTCATAATTGAAAATTACCAGGTCTGCTTCATATCCGTCGCGGATCAATCCTCGGTTCTTAAGACGTAAGAATTTTGCCGACAATCCTGTCATCTTATGGATCATCTCTTCCAGTGTAAGGATCTTCTTTTCTTTAACAAAATAGTTGATTGCGTGCGGAAAAGTTCCACTGGCTCTCGGATGCCCTTTTTCTGCCCAACAACGTGTTAATCCGTCACTACCAACAACACAGTATGGATCTTTGATGATGTCAAAGACATCTTCTTCTGACATACTCATGTAAACGCCACTCGTCTCGCAATGATTCTCTACGCACAGATCAAAGAACGCTGTCCACGGATCTTTACCCACCAAATCCGCATATTCCGTAATAAACTTCCCTTCTGCTTCCGGTGTCTTGGATGCTGCAGATACGTAGACACCACTCCACCCTCCGGCATTCAGATAATAGTTGTCATATTCGGTCTTGGGGTCTTCCATTTCCTTTTTAAGTTGTTTCCTGAAATCGTCATCTTTGAGTTTTTCCGTCATGGCGTCAAAGCCTTCAGACAGATGCCACGGCGGCATCGTAGCATTCAGTGTAGTCATATTTGCCGGGTAGGGATATTGATCATGGAATACCTCGATCCCTTCATCGTTGGCTTCATGAATAAGACGCAAGGTCTCTTTTTGTTTGCCCCAATTGGGTTTGCCAAGCATCTTGTGGTGAGAAATATCTACACGTGCACCGGATTCTCGTCCAACGTTAATGGTCTCTTCTACAGCTTCTACAACTTTGTTGGATTCGTTGCGCATGTGGCTTGCGTAAATGCCGCCGTAAGGCGCGATTACTTTTGCCAACTCAATAATTTCATCCTTCGTAGCATATACAGAAGGTGTGTAGATAAGTCCCGTAGAAAAACCTGCCGCCCCGGACTCCATTGCTTCCTTCAAGATCGCCTTCATGGCGTCCAATTCTTTAGGGGTTGCCGGACGATTTTCCATACCCATAACAGAAATTCTCAAAGTACTGTGACCTACATACATTTTTACGTTGGCAGTTAACGGTTGTTGATCTGCATAGTTTAAGAAACGAGCAAAGGTGTTCCAATTCTTCATATCGTCCGGAAAGAATGTTGTTCCCATCGCCAGCATATTCTGGACGTCTTTCATATTCTTCTCAACGATAGGTGCTGCAGATAACCCGCATTGGCCCACATGTTCCGTGGTAACTCCCTGTGTCGTCTTAAACAGTGCAGCGTCTTTGGTTCCCAGGATCAGGTCTCCATGTGAATGGGCATCAATAAATCCCGGAGTTACTGTCAGCCCTTCTGCATCAATCACTCTCGCTGCATCTTCCGTATCAGGATTGAGATGCAATTTTCCGTCCTTGATTCCGACATTCCCGCGAAAAGCATCTTTTCCGCTACCATCAATAATCGTTCCGTTCTTAATAAGGACATCTAACATGGCTTTACCTCCTCTGATTCCTCATTTTGCCTACATCCACTTCTACAGATAAGTTTCTAAATACTCCTCCATAACATTCTCAGGGACAAGATTTCCTCCCGTTGCCCAAGCAATATGGTTGATTGCATCCAGGCGATCCAGCAAGCCATTGTCTTTCAGGTACTGCTTCGTGCCTTCATAATCCAAAAGTTTGTCAGGTCCTTCAAAGGTAGCACAAGCAGACGGTTCAATGCGGATATGTTCTGTTTTATCCAAGAGGCGCATATAATCAAATAGTTTTTTGTCTTCCACTGTAAAAATACCGCTCAAAAGATACTCCATCTGTCTTCCGACAAATTTTGAAGGCGTCCCTACAGCCAGCCCATCCGCTTCTGTCTTTCCGTCAATGCCTAAATCCTGGACACTTATTTCGTCGTGTTTCCCGGTGGCCATACCAACCAACATACTTGGTGCATGCGTTGGTTCAATAAAGAAAACGTGAGCATGATCTCCAAAAATTTGCTTTAAACCGAAAGTGATTCCTCCAGGTGAGCCTCCTACGCCACAAGGGAGATAGAAAAAGGCAGGGTGTTCTTCATTTACCTGGATGTTCATCGCCTTGAACTGTTCCTGAAGACGAAGTGCCGCTACTGCATACCCCATAAAGAGCGTCACTGAATTTTCGTCATCTACAAAATAACTATCAGGATCCTTTTCGGATAATTTTCTCCCCTGTTCAACAGCAGAAGTGAAGTCTCCTTCATACTCAACAACCTTTGCGCCTTTCGACCGCAGCAAATCTTTTTTCCATTGTTTTGCGTCGGAGGACATATGTACAATCACATTAAAACCTAATGTCGCTGAGACAATTCCAATGGAAAGTCCTAAATTACCTGTAGATCCTACTTGAATAGTATACTTCGAAAAGACTTTTCGACTTTTCTCTTCAGCCAATACACTGTAATCATCGCCGCTTTGAATTAATCCATTCTCCAAGGCAATCTTCTCCGCAAGATAAAGGACTTCATAGATGCCGCCACGCGCTTTAATGGAACCGGCAACAGCCAAGTGAGAGTCCATCTTTAGATAGAGATTCCCTTTAAAGCTTGTCTCTTTTTTTAAAGCTTCTTCCATGTTTCTGATCGACTGTAATGGAGATTCAATTAAGCCGTTTAAAGGACGTGTGTCTTCAAAGTACTTAACCAAAAGGGGCGCAAAACGCCTCAATCTCCTATCAGCATCAAGAATATCCTCTCTTTTGAAATCGATTGCTTTCCAGGCATCATGAACGCTCTCTTTATGAGGATTTGTCCAAACTGTCGGTTTTAGATTTACAACATCTTGTAATGCTCGGTCTTTCTTTATGATATCGTTCAAATCAATCATTCTTTATCGTCCTTCCCTCCTTCCAAAGTTCAATAAGATAAAGTCCTTCCCTCCCTTCCATTTGTTTAAAAATATTATATGCCTTTTTATTTAATATTTCAACTATATTTTTCTCATTTCAATATAATTAATTTAATTCGAGAGCTTCTTTCTTCTTTTGCAAACGAGAAATGACTGTGCTACCATTGAGATGATGTTTTAAGACGTAAAAGAGGTGAGCAAAATAGATAAGCACATATTGGGAGCAAGAATTAAAGAGCTCAGAACGGAACGCGGCGTCTCCTTAAAAGATATGGCTGCCGAGATCAATGTATCTGCATCCCTGCTCAGCCAAATTGAAAGAAACCTGGCAAATCCTTCATTGAATACATTACGCGCCATTGCCAACTATCTGGATGTACCCATGTTCAGTTTTTTTGAAATAAGAGAAGATCCTGAGGCCATGGTTGTGCGATATAACGACAGGATTCAAATTATCAACGGTAAAAACAATTCAAAGGAATTAAAGCAAGGTTATGATTTGTTAAGTCCGGACATGAAGGGCGTTATTCAGATGTGTGAAATGAGTTTAGGCCCCCATCAATATAGCGCTGAAAAATTTAATGTTCATCGCGCTGAAGAAGTGGCTGTCTGTACCGAAGAGTCCATTGAGCTGGTTTTAAAGAATGGATCTATAACGCTGGAAAAAGGTGACAGTGTACGTATCCCGGCAGGAACCCCTCATCGTTGGAAAAATTCATCTGACAAAAGCTGTGCTATTATCTTTGCCATTTCCCCGCCTGATTTTTAAATTTCCAAGTTCAGGTATTTCGCAGGTAAGTGCACACCATTTCACTTAATAGGATATTGTAAAACGAAGTAATAAACTTATTTATGCAAATAAAAAATCTCCTTGAAATTACAAAACTAGGAGATTTTTTTATGAACGGATTCTAGAAATTGATCCAGATAAAAGTTATCAGTTGCCGTGTTAAATATATTTGTTGAGTTCTATGCATGATTTTTTTGTTTCTTAAATAATTATAATTATATTCTGATACTCACACCGCTACCTCTTTGCGAAAGCAAATCCTTTTACACGATTGTCGTCATGGAGGCGAGGTGTCGACCTTCGGTGTCGTAGAAGGCAAAGCGTCTCTCCGCTCCGTCGTCTTTGTAATAGACACTGACGGAAGGAGCCGAACTCTCGCGATGATAGGTGATCTTGAGTTTCTTCACAAAAGCGCCTTCGAGCGTCGAGAGTCCGATCATGGGGAGCACGCGATTATTGATATGCCCGTTGACGTCGATATGGTGGGGATAGATCGTAAAGTTTTGACATTCAAACGTATCGTCGCGTTCCACCAGTACGCTCTCAAGCTCCATGTCGTGGGGCATGGACGCACGCGTGCCGGCGGAGGCAACGAGTTTTTCCGGAACGGGCGCCATGGCGCGTCTTTTTTTGTCGAAAATAATCTGGCGCGAACGCGCCTTGAGGACGCATGCGCCGTCACAATCCACGAGATGATAGCGGTCGATGAGATTTCTGCGGACGGTGTAGTCCGTGACCTCGCGGATCCGCTTCCCGTAGACGGGCATCTCGCCGATCTCGATCGCCCAGCCGTGGACGACGAGGCTCAAGCCTTCGCGTTCGAGCACAAGCGGTCCCACGCCGAGCCGATCCATATCCGTCTGCGCAAAGTCGATGGCATGTGCGATAAAACGGTGGAGCGAGAGCGTTCCCTCGCGCGTCACTTCGCCCATGCCGACGAGTCTCGTCTCCTCCATCATTCCATCACCTCCACAAAACGGGACATAGTGCGGATCATGTCGTATCCGTCCCAGTGAAAGTCCATCTCAAGCGCATGCCCGAACGGGACAATGCGATCCACACCCGGCACACCCTTGGCCACGCATTTTGCAAGGCCCGAAGCGTCCATGCCGGTGTAGAGGACGGTCTGAACGCGCGTCGTGAGATAGGGTTCGATCGCGTCGAGATCGGGGACGGTGACGGCGTAGAAGAGGCCGAATTTCCCGCGATAGGTATCGGGATCGGGCGCACCCGCCCGTGCGACGACGAGATTTCGGTTCTCGTAGAGGACTTCCTCGCCGGTCTTGGCAAGATGTGCATAGAGCGCGGTAAGCCTTCCGACCGTGCGTACGCCGTCGGCGGGATACTCGGCGGCAAACGGCGCCAGCGCTTCGAAGAAGGTACGAACCGTCTCTTCTCGCGTTCCCACAAATGCCACAACTGCGGGAGACGAGCAGGCGAGTCCGTCCGATAGATAGGTGTCGTTGTAAAAATGACGTGCCAGTTCCGCGCGTTTTTCTTCCGGATACGTCAGATAGTCATCGCCCACGACGGCGAGACTCACGCGATCGGCGAATTTGATCTCCACCGAGCGCACGGGGAGCGGCGCTTTCTCAATCGTGCGGATGGTGTCGTCGCCGCCCCAGATGACTCGCACACGCGCCTCTGCGGAAAAAGCACGGGTCACGTCCTCGTCGTGCGGATAGCGCATGAGGAGGTTCTCCTCGGCGATATCGGGATAGTTCTCGAGTGTTTTGCGCAGGATTCGGAGCGCACACTCGAGCGCGGGGGTTTCTTTCGACGGCAGGCGCACGCGATTGGGCGTGCCGGAAAGGAGCCCAAAGACAAAGGTATACAGCGCATTCATGGGGACATTCCCCGGCGCGATGTGAAAGGCAATTCCGCGACCGTAACGTCTTTCCCCGGCGTACTGCGTACGCGCGACACGAAGCCTCTGTGGACGAATCCAAAAGGCAAACGCCATGAGTTCGGTGTAGGTTTTCGCCTCGGCATCACACCTTAATGCATCGTGCCAATCGGAGAGAAAAGCGAGCACGCGATCGTCAAAGATCGGGCGCACGCGATCCGTCGTTCCCGTGCCGGCAAATTTAACGATAGGCATCTGAACACCCCCTGATCTCCGAGCCCTTGACACGTCCGAGCACGCGGAATCCGCGCCCCTCCCCGCAAGTACAGGGCTCCATCACACCGAGATCCTCGGTCAAAATGCTGTGCCCCGGATAGGACGTCGCAAGCGTCGTAAAGACTTGCAAGAGTCCCACTTCGCCATCGGGGACCACTTCGAGCGTCGCGGAATCGCGCACGAGCACGGCGCTCATCTCTGACGGGTGGAACCTGCCCTCCTCGCAGGTAAGATAAATGGAGCCTGTCTGCTCCACCATGCCGTAATAATTCATGACTTTCTTAATGCCCGTCACCGCTTTGAGCCGTTTTACAAAGATCCGCTCGTCCACGGCGCGTGCGGCGAGTTTTTTATATCCGCCGCCGTGAATGAGGACGCCCTGTGAAAGGTCGAGTGTCTCTCCCGTGCGTTCGAGTTCCTCGAGGAGATTTTCAAACACCACGGACGTAAATCCGAAGAGAAAGTACGGTTTGTCTCCGTATTGCGCGAGAAAATCCGCGATTTTTTCACGGTCCAAGCGCATCTTGTCGTCGAGGGCGAAGACACGCTTCGTCGCAAAGACGGAAAATCCGAGAATGCCCGCCGCGCGTGCGGCAAAGGCGTTCCTGTCGGTCAGCGTCCTCGGCGTGTCGATGACGAGCATCGGCATTCTGCCCTTTCCGAGGGCGCGCCCTACGATGGTTGCCAGCGCAATCTGTTGATCGAGTGCATTCTTGCGATCGAGGTAGATCTTCGACGGATGTCCGCTCGTGCCGGACGAATAGAGCGTCTTAAAGACCTCCTCGCGCGGAATGCTCAAGAGATCCACCTCTTTGAAGAGCGACGCCGGAAGATACGGCACCTCCTCGAGGGAGTGCGGCGTATGCGTCAGATGGGCACCGTCCAAGATCCGCTTGTATGCCGGCGAATGCTCGTAGTGATAGTTTGTCAGTTCCAGAAAATCCATGGCTACTCCTTCGGCAAGGCGCTGTAAAGTGTCTTTCCCGCCTCATTCTTCGGAATCTTCTCAATCTTTCGAATCTCAATCGCACTGGGATGGATCGAAAAGTTCTCGTTCATATACGCGCGGATTTTTGCTTCTTCACCGCCTACGGTGTAGAGGATGAGTTTGTCGTCCACGCCCGTCGTCGCGACTTCAATCCCCATGGCCTTCGCGACTTTGCGTTCGACTTCATCCAGATTGGTCCGATTGCCGAAAATCTTGAGAAATCTTTTTTTGCGACCGACAATGCGGATATAGCCGTCGGCATCGAGCGTGGCGATGTCGCCCGTGTGGAGTACGCCGTGCCGTTCATCGCCGTGCAAGAGATCCTCTCGCGAAGTCGCATAGCCGAGCGTGACATTGGGCCCGCGATAGATGAGTTCGCCGATGACTCCGGGGTCGGTCGTCTCTCCGTCGTCCGTAAGAATCGAAAACTTGCCGCCCGGGATGGCTTTCCCCGCCGTGCCGTTTTTTTCTTCGGCTTCCTCCCACGGCACATAGCTCATGCGCGCCGTCGCCTCGCACTGTCCGTACATGACGATGAATTTTTTTCCGGTACCTTTGGCATAGTCGACATAAGTCTTCTGCAGATCCGCCGAAAGGTGTCCGCCCGCCTGGGTGAGATACCGTAGGGACGGAAGGTCCATCGTGCGGAAACGAAGCCGTTCGAGCATGGCGTAGGTGTACGGTACACCGCCGAAAGTCGTCGCGCTCTCGCGCTTAAAAAATTCCCAGAAGCCCGCATCGAAGAGCGTCTTTTCCGTCAAAAGGATCGTCGCGCCCATGAGGACATGCGAGTGAATGATCGAGAGCCCGTAGGTATAGTGCATGGGCAACGTCGTGATCGGCCGATCCTCTTTGTGGATATCGAGATACGCCGCAATCTGTTTTGCATTGGCGAGCACATTTCTCTCCGATTGACGCACGAACTTGGGGCTCCCCGTCGATCCCGAGGTCGTGAGGAGTAGTTTGTTGAGCGGATTTTTCTCCCTTGTCTCACGGAGTCTCACAAGCCCGTAGTCGAGGATCGTAAGATCCGGATGCAAAAAAGCCTCTGCGCCGAGCGGTGCGCAGAGGTCTTCTACTTCATACATATCCGGGATTTCTTTGAGATCATCCGGTCTGTCATGTGGTAGGAGCATCACGGTGGCACCCGCTTCCATGAGTGCAAGGTATGCTACGAGACTCCCGGGCGTGTTGGAGGCGACAAGAGCAACGAGCCGATTCTCACCGCCCAGATACTCCCTTATTTTTGATACATAGGCCCCCATCTCGCCGTATGCTCCGCGTGCGTCCTCGCTGATCCATAGCGTGCGATCCTTGTTGTCCGTCCAGTTCCACATGACATCGCCTCCTTATAGGTCGACTCCGTATTTATCCCGTAAAATTTCAATCCCCTTTTCATAAGTCGAGAAGCCGAAGACATCGATCGTCTCCATGACGATGAGAAATGCCTCCTCCATCTCCGCGATCATGTTCATGTGGCCGACGCTGTCCCAGGTGGGAACGCTCTGATAATGGAGTTCCCCCGAGTCGATCTGTTCGTCCGTCACATTTAATGAATTCTTAAAAATCTTGCGATATTTTTCGAGTTTGGTCATACATTGGCTCCTCTCTTGACAACCAGCGGCACCGTATTCTTGAGTGCCGGTTTTTGGGTGAACAGGATGCGATCAACGGTAAGGAGCGTATCGTCGGTGATGCAACCTTTCACCTCGGGCAAGACGACAATTTTCACGCCGTCGACCTCCTCATAGGAAATCGACGCGGGGATCTCTCCCGTTCCGACAAAAACCTCGGGTTCGACGGCCGTCACGCCCTCCGAGGAGCAACCGCATCCGGAAAAATTGGTCGTATATTTACCCTGGATCTGATAGAACGATCCGTTTTCTTTTTTGAGATAGTCGATCGCTTTCTTGTCAATATGCATAGACAACCTCCTTTGTTCTATGGTCGGAAAAATCGGCTCATGCACCTCTTTCCCGATGGACAAAAAGGGAGTCGGTATCATCCGGCTCCCTATTCTGCCGTACATTCATTTTACTCTACTTGCGCTTTTTCGTTCAGTTCTTCTTCTTTTAAGGACTCTTCAAGATTCTTTCTTCTCTCTTCTTTCATCATGGTTCTCGAGTAGAGAGCAATGTAGAGGACGATACCGACTGCAAGACCCCAAGCTGCGCCGCGGGCCAGGATAACGCCGCCCATGACACCTGCAAGGCCTTTATCCGTGTCGTTCTCGCAGAGGTCGATTGCAAGGCGGACACAGATAAAGCCTTGAACAAGAAGTGTAAGGGAAAGTGCGGTAGGAAGGATCGGTTGGACAAACGATACGATGGCAGTAACAGCAACAGAGATAAACGTCATCCAACGGAACGTACCGACACCGGAGTAGATAGAATCCATCTTGTCACGCCCGTCTTTGTAACGTTGCGATACGGAAGCGGTAACAGCTGCCCATAGCGGTCCGCAAAGAGTCGGATACGGGCAGACAACGCCTTCAATCGCATTACGAACGCCGGAAATGATATTGGAACGGTTGGCGTCGAAGACGATCTTTTCGTCTTGACGGATGATATCCGCTTCGTGCAAGAGCGCTTCGGAGGTGACGAAGTCACCGAATGCGATGATATAAGTAACAATTGCTTGCGGAATGGCCTTTAAGAACATTTCCCCTGTCGGCCAACCGAGGACAAACGGGCTCATGCTGTTCCAGATTCCCTTGAAATCAGGCGTATAGAGAATCGGGAAAACGTCGAATTTGTCATACACAATCTCCTTGGAAATTACGCCGACGATGATGCAGACAATGAGGGAAGGAAGCATTCCGAGACCGCCTACGGCATCCCAGAATTTGCTCTTCTTTCTCCAAGCTGAAAAGACTTGTGAGAAGAGGCAGAAGAATGCGACCAATGCGCCGATGAGGATCGTGATCGGAAGTATTTCGATACGTTTCCCGGGGGCGAATTCGCCGAATACTGCGGCAAAACCTGCGCCCATGAGGATACCGGATTTGATCGATGCAGGGACGATTGCAAGTAGTTTGTTTGCAATGCCGGTGATGCCCATGATGATGAAGATCGCGGCAACCATCAGTTGCAATGCGCACATCAGGCGAATGCGTTCGGGGCCCATCGGAGCCGTTGCAAGGAAGCCGATGGTCAGCGGAATCGACGGCGTGATCCAGCCCGGAACGACAGGGTCACCCCAGGTAACATGTAAGGTATAAAGGAAGCCGTTGATAATGACCATGCCCCATGCGATCTCGAAGGGCATACCGAGTTGTTCCTGGATGACAGGGATTGCACCCAAGCAGGTTGCACACATAAGGATGGCCTGGAAAAGTTCCGGAAGCTCGATGCGATAGTGTACAAACGGGATACGTAGCACGAACATTCCAAGGCGAATGCCGGGTTGTTCTTTGCCATATTCACGTTTCATTGCCATATGTTTTTACTCCTTTTTTGAAAAATAGATTAGGGGTGCGGAAGGAGCACTTCCGCGACCCCTAACAAGCGATTAGAATTCTTCGTGGAATCTCTTCTCGAACTCGGCTTTGAGTTCATCACGAAAATCGGGGTGTGCAATATTGATCAGTTGTCTTGCACGCTCGCGAAGCGTTTCACCCTTGAGATGCGCAATACCGTATTCCGTGACGACATAGTCGACATCGTTACGGCTGGTCGTAACCGCAGCGCCCTCGTCAAGCAGTGCAACAATCTTCGAAGCTTTTCCCTTGACGGTCGAAGGCATTGCCATGATGGCTTTGCCGTGTTTTGCCATGCCCGCACCGCGCACAAAGTCGACCTGCCCGCCGACGCCGGAGATCTGTTTGAGGCCAATGGATTCGGAGGCTACCTGACCCATTAAGTCTACGGCGACGCAGGAGTTGATCGAAATGATGTGATCGTTCTGGCAGACAACCATCGGGTGATTGACAAAATCAACCGGAGCCATATAGACAGCGGGGTTGTCGTTGACCCAATCGTAGAGTTTTTTCGTACCCATAAGGAAGGTGACGACGAGTTTGCCGGGCATGTAGTTCTTTGCCTTGCAGGTGACCACGCCGTCTTCGATGAGTTTCAAAACGCCGTCGGAGAACATCTCGGAGTGGATACCGAGGTCCTTCTTATCTCCAAGAAATGCGAGGACAGCGTCCGGGATGGCGCCGATGCCGAGTTGCAAGGTATCGCCGTCTTCGATGAGGCTTGCGCAATAACGTCCGATTTCGCGCTCAATATCTCCGATCTTCGGAGGTTGTAATTCGATAAGCGGTCGATCCAACTCGACTAAGTAATCAATATCGCTTACGTGAATAAAGTTGTCGCCGAGCGTACGCGGCATTTCTTTGTTCACTTGTGCAATGACGATCTTTGCGCTCTCAGCGGCGGGTTTCGTGTAGTCGCTGGATACGCCGAACGAGAAATAGCCGTGCTCGTCCATCGGCGAAACTTGGATCAGTGCGACGTCTACGGGGAGAGTCGATTTCCAGAGTTTCGGCACTTCATGGAAGAATACGGGGGTAAAGTCCGCGCGGCCTTCTTCGACTGCCTTACGAGTCGTTCCGCCAACAAAGATTGCATTGTGACGAAAATGTTTTGCGTTCTCAGGCAGGCAATATTCCGCTTTGCCCATGGCAACCATGTGAACGAGTTCGACATTTTCATATTGCTCTTTGTTTGCGACCATCGCATCGAGTAGTGCACTCGGTTCGCCGCAGGCATGACCTACGACAACGCGATCGCCGGATTTGATGTGTTTGACCGCTTCTTCAGCGCTCACACATTTGGATTTGTAAAGTTCTTGTACGTTCAAAAGACGCCTCCTTCATTGTGATTCCGTCTTAGCATATCCTTCGCAAACGCGATGATATCCGGACTCATCTGAGCTTGCAAAACAACGTCCTTGACGGCGTCGCCGAGTTCCTCTTTGAGCCTCTCGGCAACGACGGATTCGGTTGTTAATTGAGCGGAGGGGCAACCTTGGCAATTGCCGTAAAGTGTAATATAGACGATTCCGTCCTCGATCTTCGTGACGGCAATGTCACCGCCATGCTCGAGGATATAGGGTTTCACCTTCTCCTCGATGATCTTTTCCACTGTGGTTTTATCAATAGCCATATGCCCCTCCTTCAGTTCAATTATTCTTCGTCCTTCGATACGTCGACGTGTGCAATCTGACGAGCCATTTCCTTCTTAGCCGGGAGATTGCCTTGGCGGCTGATCATGATTCTCTGAGCTTGCGGGCTGCCTGCGCCGTGCATGGACTCGGTCTTGTAGCCGACTGCTGCCGTGCCGAGGCAGAGGTTCTCGATCAGGCGGAGTACACGAAGTCTGTTCTCGGTGTCCGTACCTGCTCTACCTTGATAGTATTTCTTCATAACCGGTCCGATCTTCTCGTCGCGGAAGTCTTTTTCGCTCGGAAGCGTAACCATGAGGCCGCCGGCGATGTCTTCTGCAAGACGACCGATCGTGTACGGGAATCTCGTTACGTTCTGTTTGCAGACGTTTGCGAGTAGGAGGTCGATGAGGTATGCACCGGATTCGGTCTTCGTGCCTTCATACGAGCAAGCAAGTGAGCATGCCCACATGGTTTCGTTGAGGTGCATCATCTCAATGAGTTTGTCCTTGATGTGAGAAGCTTTGTGTGCGCCGTTGTAGTCAGCCGCAAGTGCTGCTGCGCCGATGAGGACGTCGCCTACGCCGGTCTTGCATGCGTAGGATTGTCTGTGATAGCCTGCGAAACGCTCAACGAGCATGCCGGCATATTTGTTTTCCTTGCACATGAAGACTCTTTCCTTCGGTACAAATACATGGTCGAGGACGACGAGGCATTCGTGTCCGCCATAGGTGTTGTTACCGAGGTCGAGGTCAGCGCCTTCTTCGAGCTTTCTGGTATCGCAGGATTGACGACCTACGACCATGAACATACCTTTGACATCCGACGGAACTGCGAAAGATACCGCATAATCCTTGTCAGCGTCGCCCATTGCTTGGGTCGGCATGAAGATGTGCTCGTGGGAGTTCAGAGATCCGGTCTGGTGGCATTTTGCACCGGTTACGACGATACCGTCTTCACGAACTTCGTTGATGTGTAGGAAAAGATCGGGATCCGGTTGTGCATGAGGAGCAAGACCGCGGTCGCCCTTCGGGTCGGTCATAGCACCGTCAACCGTGAGGTCGTTCTCTTGTACATAGAGGAGGTATTTGACAAATCTTTCATGATAGTCCGTACCGTATTCCTTGTCCATTTCATAAGTAGTGGAATAAAGTGCGTTGAAAGCGTCCATACCTACGCAACGTTGGAAGCAGGATGCCGTCTTTTGACCGAGGAGTCTCTGCATTTTGATCTTCTTAACGAGATCTTCCGGGCTGTGATGGATGTGCGTAAAGCGGTTGATGACTTCACCCGTGAGATGGGATTTCGCCGTCATGAGATCCTTGTACTCATCTTGTTGCGCGAGTTCATATGTCAGCGCAACAGCATTCATTGAAGGACGAATGATGGGGTTATCTACCACATTCTCAACCTTCTTGCCGAACATGTACACCTCAAGGTTCAGTTTTCTCAAACTCTCGATGTACTCTTCTCTTGTCTTTAGTGCCATTCTTGTCACACTCCTTCTAAAATTTTGGCCAACATGCCTACACCTATATATATGCAAATGTCGTGCCAAGTTTTGAGTCCGAAACGAAGACTCTCACTATTAAGAGCAGTTTGATATCGTTTTCATGAACTCGCGCAGTGCCGTTAATATGAACATCTTCGAAAATCTCCACAAAAAAAGCATGGAATTCTTCTCGTCGCGTGAATTTTGCTCTCAAAAAAGAATTTTCCTTTCAAAAATCAAAAATTGCGTAAACGCAAAACATGGTTTGCATTTACGCAATTTCTATTATGCCGTATTTATCCTATTTTTTGAGACATTTTTCGGTCAAATAGCCTTCTTTCAGATATTTTTTGCGTTTTCGCACAAAAGTTGATGCATCAATGTCGAGAACGCGGGCGGCGTCCGTGACATTCTTATATTTTTCGAAGGCCTTGTCGATGAGCATCGCCTCCACTTTTGCACGCGCTTCCGGCAGCGTCGTCTTCTCGAGATCGATCGCCCAGTGTTCTTCCGGTCGAATGACGGAAAGTGGCAGATCCTCTCGCGTAATCACATCTTTGGAAGACAGGATGAACGCGCGCTCCGTAAAGTTTTTGAGTTCACGGACATTGCCGGGCCAATCGTATGCGTAGAGCGTCTCGAGCGTATCGAGTGAAAACTGTTTGCGCATGCCGTAGCGCTCGGATAAGCGCGCCATGAAGTGTTCGATCAAAGGCAGGATATCGTCGCGTCTTGCCCTTAGCGGCGGGATCTGAATGGCGACGACATTGAGGCGATAGTAGAGATCTTCGCGAAACGTTCCCTCCTCGACCATTTTTTCGAGATTGCGGTTGGTCGCCGCGATGATGCGTACATTGACGTCGATCGAACTCGTCCCGCCGACGCGGCGGACTTTTTTGTCCTGGAGAACGTGGAGGAGTGACGCCTGCATGGAGAGCGGCAGTTCGCCGATTTCGTCCAAGAACACCGTTCCTCCGTCCGCCTTTTCAAAGATGCCCTTCTTGCCCTTACTGTCCGCGCCCGTAAACGCGCCCTTCTCATAGCCGAAAAACTCGGACTCAATGAGGGAGTGCGGGATGGTCGAGCAGTTGATGTGCGAAAATTCTCCGTCGGCGCGAGAGGAGTTCTCGTAAATGAATTTGCTTAGGACATCCTTACCGACGCCCGTTTCCCCGGTCAAGAGGACCGTGGAGTCGTATTTCGCGACGCGCGCGGCGCAGCTTAGGATATTGTCCATCACTTTGCCTCGATAGATGACTTTCGCGCGACTCTCGACGCTTTTTTTGAGTCTCGTGATTTCCTCCTGGTGATGAACGATTTCCTCCTGGAGTTTTTTGAGTTCCGTGATGTCGCGCACGACCGTGACGACGAGCACGATTTTATCCTCTTCAAAAATCGGTGTGGATGTGATGAGTGCGAGCGAGCCGTTGCTCAAAATCTGTTTGAGGCTCACTTCTTTTTGCTCTTTGAGCGCGAGCACCGTCCCCGATACGTCGATGAGGCCCTCCTCGATGACTTGATACATCGATTTTCCGATAAAAGCATCTCTCTTCGCACCCGATATTTTCTCATAGGATTGATTGAGAAAGATCGTATTTGCTTCCCCGTCTGTAAGGTAGATGCCATCGTTGATGTTTTCAAGAATAACCATGAGATCGTCAAGTTCGCCCGCCATGCGCGAAACCAATTGCACAAGATCGTCGCGTTTCATCTTTTGAGCTTCTTGTATCGTCTCTGTTCTCACTTTTTTGTGCATCAACATGATTTTTTCACACTTCCTTCTCGACAACAAAATAATGTTTCGGAAGCATTTGATCGAACATGCCTTTGAGAAGGACTTCGTCTTTTTCGTTCTTCACCGTTCCCTCGAGCGTCAAGATATAATCGTCCTCGTTTTCCAGGACGGATTTCGCCGTGACCGTTGCCACAACCGTATCCCCGAGAAAGGCCGGTTTCAAAAAGCGCACGCGATGCCCCATAAAAATCGTGCCGTCGCCCGGTAATTTCATCCCCATGACCGTGCTCACATAGGAAAGAAGGAGCATTCCGTGGACAATCCGCCTGCCGAAATCGCTGTGTTCCGCAAACGTCCGATCGACATGCATTCTGGAAAAATCCGCCGTCGCACCGGCAAAAGCCTGCACGTCCGCCTCGCTTAAAGTCTTGTAAAAACTTGCTTCTTCGCCGATCCGAATCACTCTGCGGCGCTTCATGTCCTCGATTTCCTCAAGTTTAAGACGATCGAGTTCTTCCTGCACGCGCCCGATCATGTGCCTGCCCGTTACCATAAAATGCCCTTTGCGTGCGATAATATGCGAAATATCCGCACACGCCGCCGTGCAACCGTTGATGACGAGCAGATAATCGACCACCGCGTCCTCATTTACCACGCGAAACTCGAGATCCGGATTCGCCGCCTTCACTGCGTTCACAAACTCCGTACGATCGTAGCGATTCTGACAACCGCCACAGTATTTGATGCCGACAATCATTGTTCCTCCACCTCTTTCTCACATTCGGTTCTTCCCTTCTCTTTCATTTTATCGTTTTTATTGCTATATTGCAAAATTGTTTGCGATTTGGCAATTTGTTCTCGTGATGATACAATGCCGATAGAAAAGTACACAAAAGGAGGTTCCCCATGAACCGCGAATTCAACCGTCAACAGAAGCGGCAGGAAAACGAAAGGGATCCGAAGGCAAAGAGCAGACTCATGATCGCATCCGGCGTGGTCTTTCTCATCTTTGCCCTGTGGATGATGCTCTCGACGAAACACTATACATCCCTGGAGTTTCCCATCGCCTCCAAGGACATCACGATCTCGATGGAAGAGAAGAGCGTCACATTGAGCGAGGAAGACGCCGTTCGTTTCTCCCGTCGTATGCAAAACAGCGTGCGCACGCGCGAGCATGATGAAACTGTTGAGACACTTTTGATCAAACTTGGAACCGGTGTGACCATGACGCTGGATCCGGAAAAAAATGCCGGCACGATCAAATTTCAGGGCGTGAAAAAGCCCATCCGCGTCAGCAAGAAACTCATGACAGAGGCGCTTCGGTATCTCGAGGAGGAGCCGAAAAAAGAATAGAACGCGGCATCCTTCTCTTTGCAGTGAAGCTTCTTGCATCCCGTTTCCCAATGAATCCATCATGGCAATAAAAAAATCTCGGACGAATCCGAGATTTTTTATTTGGATCTTATTTTGCGTTCTTTGCCGCGTTTTCACCTGCGATGCGTCCGAAGACGATGATGTCGCTGACTGCGTTGCCGCCGAGGCGGTTGCCGCCGTGTACGCCGCCGGTGACTTCGCCTGCTGCGAAGAGATTCGGAATGACGTTGCCGTCTGTGCCGATGACTTCACCGTTCGGATTGATCTTGACGCCGCCCATGGTGTGGTGGACGCCGGGGGAAACTTTGATCGCGTAGTAGGGTGCTTTGGCAAGGGGTTCGGTGAATGCGGTACGTCCGAATTCATCGTCTTTCTTGTTTGCAACCGCTTGGTTCCAAGTTTCCATGGTTGCCGCGAAATTGTCTTCGGGGATGCCCAGGGCTTTCGCGAGTTCTTCGTAGGTTTCGCCTTGGGTGGTGAAGCCTTTTTCGATGTATTTCTTGAGGACGTTGCTTTTATCGACCATGTTTTCGTCGAAGATGAGGTAGCCGAATCCGCCGTCTTGTGCGATTTCCGCAGCGCTGACGACGTCTCTCGTGCCGACTTCGTCGACAAAACGCTTGCCGTCTTGGTTGACGAGGATTGCGCCGTCGCCGCGTACGCCTTCGGTGATGAGGGATGCGGTCTCTTGTTCGACGGTGGGGTGAATCTGGATCTGATCGATGTCTACGACGTCTGCGCCGATGGCTTGTGCCATCCAGATGCCGTCACCGGTGATGGATGCGACGTTGGTGGTGACGAATCCCTTGAGTTCCGGTTTGATCTCGGCAACTTTTTCGAGGTTGGCGCCGAAACCGCCGGTTGCGATGACAACGGATTTTGCACGGACGGTGAGGTCTCCCGCTTTGACGCCGACGACTTTGCCTTCTTCGACGAGAAGTTCGGTTGCGGGCGTGCCGAAGAGAATCTCGATGTTCTTATCCTTGAGCACTTTTTCCAGTCTCGGGACGAGATAGGATCCGACGGGGACGGTCTTGCCGTCGACTTCGGGTCTGTGGATACGTTTGACGGATGCGCCGCCGAAAGCGCCGACGCTCGTGATGTCCATGTCAAAGGTCTTGAGCCACTCGATCGCGTCTTTGGCGTTCGAGACGAGGGTCTTCGCGAGTTCTTTGTCGTTGAGATCCTTGCCGCCTACGAGCGTGTCTAAGAGGAAAAGTTCCTCGGAGTCAAAATAGCCCTCGGGATTTGCTTTGTAGTCTTCGACTTGTTTCTCGACGGTTGCCGCGAGTTCTTCGAGGTCCGGATATTTTTCTTTGACGGTCTCAAGTTTCTTCGCGATGGCGTCGTATTCGCCCTGGCTCATCTCGTTGGCATCCTGGTACGGGGTCTTGGCCGCGTTGAGGCCGCCCGTTGCGCGCGTGGTGTTGCCGCCGACGATTTCGTTCTTCTCGAGAATGAGGACGGAGCTGCCCGCGTCGCTTGCCGCGATTGCCGCACTCATGCCGGCACCGCCTGCACCGATGACGACGACGTCGACTTCACGGTCGCCGCCGGTCTCTGCCGGAGCGTTCACAAGCGCTTCCTTGAGGCACGCATTGACGGCTGCGATGAGCGCCTTGCTCGTCTCGGTCGCACCGGTAAACGCGTCGACTTCGGTCGATTGCGCTTCGATGATCTTCTCAGGCATCTTCTCGATGACCGCCGAACCGATGCCGTCAGTCTCTTCGTGTTTCGTTACTTCGATCTTCTCGATCTTGTCTTTGGAAACCGTGACCGATACTTCCATCGGAACTTCCGTGTTGTAGCCGGTTTCGGTTGCCGTGTAGGTGCCGGGTTTGTAAAGGCCCGCTTCTTCTTCCTGCGTCTGGGGTGTGGGGCCCTGTCCGCATGCCGCGAGACTCACGACGAGCGTGAGCACGAGGAGAAATCGTAAAACTTTTTTCATAGTACCTCCATGATGTTGTATTTGATTCTATTTTATCAAATTCATGTGGGTACGTCAATCGTTTCGTTCCGTTTCAAGCGGCTGACAGCGTGCCCGACCGCGCGACTCCGCAAAACGGAAGCGCGAGGCCGCTCCGTCGCGCCCGCAAGCCCACAAAAAAGTAGACATGGGATCCCATGTCTACTTTTGCCTTACATCTGACGTGTCGGAGAATCGTTCACACGTTTTCTCACATTCTCAGTGTCCGATCCCCGCTCTCGGGATGCGTTTCGCCGGAACGACGACACGTTTCATTCTCGGAACATCAGGCGTCGGCTTCTCCGGTTCTTTCTTCTCCTCTTCGTAGCGGTTCGTCACGGTAAAGCCCGTAACCGCGTTGCCCGAAACGCTGGAAGTGTAACCTGCCGGAACGTTCTCTTCTTCGACCGTGTAGACGATATCTTGACCGTCCTTGACGGGATCAAGATATTCAAACCGTCCGGTCCAACCGGTTTCTGCATTGAGAACCAGTTTTCTTCCCGTGTCCTCACCGTTCGCAAGGAGTTTGATCTCGACCGTTGCAGGACGTTTGGCTTCGGGATTCTCTCCGTCCTCCCAGACTTTGGTGATATCGAAGGAGACCGGTTCTTTTGCCGGTTTTTCGATCTTAGGTTTCTTTGCTTTCCATACCGCTTTGAGCACGTTCAGCTCACCTGTCCCCTGTGCGAAATCGACAATCTGAATCTTGTCGCCCGGCTTCACCTCGACAACGTCTCCGGCTTGATTTTTATACGTCCAGGCAACAACCCGATAGCCCTCACGCTCAAATCCAAGGCCGTTCCCGGCGTTATTCCTGCGAACACTGTAAATACCGTTCTTCACAAGCGGTGTGAATTCCACCTGTGTGCGTCCGTCCGGCAATGCGCCGCCGTTGCCGTCATAAATGACGGATACCGTGGCTGGTTTCTCGCCAAATACTGCATACAAATCGATATTTTTCGTCATGGAAATCTTCTGATTGACTTCGTAGAAATCTCCCTCTCCATTCGGTTGTGTGCTCCAACCTGCGAGCGGGCGCGCTTCCTTGTCAACGCCGGGGAAACCGTCTTCAGGTTGAGCCATGGTCGTGGCCTCGGCACCCGCGTTGTAGTGTGGTTTGGGGTCTTCGGCGACGGTTTGATCGGCTCCGTTATCGTCCTTATAGTGATAGGTGAGCGTAAAGGATTCATCACCTGCAGTCGTCGACGCATAGTATGCGCGATTCTCATGAACGGCGTCTCCAAAATCGACAAATTCATAGCCTTCGCCATTGAGAGCCGTCCAGCCGACCCATTTCACATTGGGGTCGAGCGTGAGTACCTCTTTGCTGCCGGCGACGATGATGTTTCCGGCATTATCCGTTACCGTAGGCAGATCGCCTTCATAGAGCTTAGCGCCATCCACTTTCTTAAATGTGGACGTGGGATCCGTTGCCCCTTGCGCAGGATATGCCTTGACGTCCCAAGTAGGCGGACCCCAATGCCCATAGAGCTTCATTTCTCGAGCCGGCATCTTCTCGTTTTCGAGATCAGCCGGTCGCCCGAAGTCTTTGTCCCAATACCACTGCAATTCATAGTTATCGGGCGTGCCTGCCGGCCTTGTGATCTTTTTCTCCGCTTCATTCACTACTTCTTGAAGAGGTTTTTCGAAGTAAACATCGAGCGGTTCCAGCTCTGTCTCTTCATTGACCAAAGTTAGCGGGAACTTCATTCTCTCGTAACGGATGAGAATATTGTAATAGAAGTTGAAATCATAGCTCCCTTCATAAAGAGGTCCCCAATCCAGTTGATTCCCATTCTCAGGCGGATCTGCATCTACGGTCGAGAAAACCTCAACCGGTTTAAACGCGCTCGGATTCGAAGATATACCTTCTTTTCGATAGGGCTCTTGCCCGAAAACATAGAATACATCTCCCTGTCCATGTCGTGAAATGAGATTATTGGGTTTTTCGGGGTAGCTTCCGTCAACATTTTGGTAGTATTCGAAGAGTTGCCAATAGTTGGATGCCGTATGCGGATTGTCCGGATCGCGTTCATATAGCGTCAGGGTGTTTTTATCGACATATCCGGTCTGAATATTGTTCTCTAGTCGAAAACTTGAAAAATCAAATCTTCGATCCAAGAACGGCAAACCGTATTCTTCGCCCTCCGCTTTTGCATACCACCAGAAAGGATCGCCCGGAATCTCAGGTTCGATTTCTTGTTCGAAAAGACCTTCCCGCGTTTCCTCACGCCCGTCTTTGTAGATTAATTTCAGCGTCATCTTATCGCGGTCGTAATAAACGTTCAACACGGTCGAGCCGTCTGCGCTAACCGTTTCCGTTCCCGAGCTCTTCGTTTCATTGAAATGATAATGCTGGAACGTCAAAGGATAGTCCTCATCAGGGCCCAATTCCTTGAGTCTCGTTAAATCTTTTTCTTTATCTGTGAGCGCGGCTTGAGCTCCGATCTCGGAAGGAATAACGTCTTCGGCGATACGGTCATAGCCGTCTCCGGCGAGATTCTGTCTCCAGTAGATGACCGTATAGTAGCTCGAAGGACCGTCCCAGACCGCATAGAGCGTTTTATTGTCCGTAAGGGTTTTGCCGAATACAAAAGCAGCGCCCCCCGGCGTCTCGGACCAGTGCTTAAAGGTGCATCCTCTGCGCTCGGGGTCTTCCGGTTTTACCGTCTTTTCTCCGTCCGGTACAAAAATAGGCGGTTGGAGAGAGGGATCCACTGCGGTATCGAAGATGAGATAATGACCCTTTGTCAATTTGGGATATAGCGTGACGCTCTCATTGCCCAGCGTGATCACGTCGGGCGCTTTCTTCGTAAGGTCCTCGTCGGTATACCAACCGTCAAATCTCGACGGTACGGAGATCGGCGGACGAACGGTCGTCGTCTTGACCTTGTCCCCGGGTTTCGAACCCTCTGTCCTGAAAACGGTTTTGTCTTTCACGCTCTCCATAAAGATGACCTGAACTTGATCATCAAAGCGTGCATAGAGCGTGACTTTCTTGTTTCCCGCATCGGGTGCAAGCTCGATTTCTTTGCCAAATTTTTCATCTTCAAATTTTTCGCCGCCACTACGCGGTGTGGTAAACCACCCCAGAAATACGGCACCGGCCTTTTCCGGGCTTCCCGGTCTTAAGAGTTTGTCACCGTTCTTTAGGGTCTGCTCAGCGACTGTTTCTTTGCCGTTCTTAAAAATATACGTAATCGTTGCTTCCACCGGCTGAATGGATGGATTCTCCGCCTGCGTGCTTTGCTGACGCATCGGGTCCTCTTCTTTACCGATCTCGAGTTCTTCATGAGACTCTGACGGTTTCTCCGCCTCTTGTTCGGGCTTGGAAGAAGGTTCGTTCTCTTGCGGAGTCTCAGAGGGTTTTCTCGATTCCTCCGAAGGTGTTAACTCCTCCGTCTCTCCCTGTGGAGGTTTCGGTGACTCGGGCGACGCGACCGTCTGTTCGTTCTCGACGGTTTGCGGCTCTTCACCCTCCATCGCGAACACGGGCATCGCCTGCGGCAGAATTAACATCACTGCCAAAAAGATTGCCAATATTCTTTTCTTGAGCATGGACTATATCCCCTTTCGTGAAAATATGGCGCCACCTCTTTGCGGATGGCATTGGGGAGCTCAGCCTTTACGCAGACCTCCCTACGGATCCTCAAGCATTCCTGTCGCACGGACGGTACACCATGACGCTGAGAATTCGATCAATACGATACGTAAACGGCGGGTTCTTCGCTGTCACGGTCACGCGCATTCCCCCGTGAATGATTGCTTTTGTTTGCAAACCAATTTTGTATACGTATCATTTTGAATCATCATATCATATTTTTTTGTCGATTGTGCATTTTTCGCGAATTTTGTACGTTACAAACAACCCACAACAAAAAACCGCCGTCCGAATCCGGGCGACGGTTCTTTTCTGATTCGATCAGTGGCCGTAGCTTACGAGTGCATGCACATCGTACTCGGAGAGTTTCTTGCGTCCTCCGAGTTCGGTGAGTTCGATGAGAAACGCGATGGAGACGACTTCGCCGCCGGCTTCTTCGATGAGTTTGGCGCAGGCGTTCATGGTGCCGCCTGTCGCGAGAAGATCGTCGACAATGGCGACGCGCATGCCGGGTTTGATCGCGTCTTCGTGGATCTCGAGCGTATCGGTGCCGTACTCGAGATCGTAGTGATACTGTTTGGCCTTGGCAGGAAGTTTGCCGGGTTTGCGCACGGGGGCAAAACCGACGCCGAGGAGATACGCGATGACGGGTCCGAAGAGAAATCCGCGCGCCTCGGGTCCGACAACGAGGTCAATGTCCTTATCCCTTAAGAGTTCCTCCATGCGGTCGATGGCTTCGTGAAAGGCGTCTTTGTCCTTTAAGAGCGTGGTGATGTCCTTAAAGGAGATCCCGGGCTCCGGAAAATCCTCGATGACGCGAATCGTTTGTTTGAGATCCATTGTTTCCTCCTTTAGTTTCTGAACCATGCCTCGGGGACGAAGAAGACGAGAATCGGGATGAGTTCCAATCGTCCGGCGAGCATATCGATGATGAGTACAATTTTTGTAAAATCGCCGAAATGCGCAAAATTCTGCACGGGTCCGACGAGTTCGAGCCCCGGTCCGACATTGTTCATGGTCGTCGCGACGGCGGTGAAGCTCGTGATGAGGTCTTTGCCCTCCCAGGTGACAAGGAGGAAACTGACCGCAAAGACGAAAATGTAGAGGACGAAATAGGAGAGCACGCTGCGGAGTTTTTCGCTCGTGAGCACGCCGGTCTCGTCCCGCACGGCGACGATGCGATGCGGGTGGATGATGCGTTTGATCTCGGCGAGTGCGGCTTTCCCGAGGACGACGATGCGTCCGACTTTGATGCCGCCGCCCGTGGAACCCGCGCATGCGCCGATGAACATGAGCATGAGGAGGATGCCTTTGGAAAAGGTGGGCCACGCCTCAAAATCCACGGTGATAAAGCCCGTGGTGGTCATGACGGACGCCGCGGTGAACGCACTCTCGCGCAGGGATGTGAGGAAATTGCCGACGAGGGAGAGATTTTTGAGCGCCATAAGGAGGCACGCTCCGAGAAAAATCTCCACATATCGCATAAATTCGCGGCTCTTCGTAAAGATCCGGCCGCCGGTCATAAGTTTGGCATAGTAGAGATTGAAATTGACGCCAAAAGCGAGCATGCCGAACGTGAGGATCCATTCGATGGTCGGGGACTGAAAATGCGCGATGGATGCATTGTGCGGCGAAAATCCGCCCGTCCCCGCGGTGGCGAAGGACGTGGTGAGCGCATCGAAGAGGTTCATGCCCGCGACGAGAAGGATGACGGTGAGGACCAGAGTCATGCCGACATAGATCGCATAGAGTGCGCGCGCCGTGTTCGCCAGACGCGAAGTGAGTTTGCCGAATTCGCCGGGCACTTCGGCTTTTAACACATTGATGGAATGCGAGTCGTTGTCCCTGCCGCGCGGTAGGATCGCGACGACGAAGACGAGCACGCCCATGCCGCCGATAAAATGCGTGAACGAACGCCACATGAGGATCGACGGGGGCAGCGTCTCGATCTCGGAGAGAATCGTGGAGCCCGTCGTCGTGAAGCCCGACACCGTTTCAAAGAGCGCATTGAGCACATTGGGAATGGCGCCGGAGAGGACGAACGGCAGTGCACCGAAGATCGAGGAAAAAATCCAGACAAAAGCTGTGAGAATAAAGCCTTCTTTGATATCGAGCGTGTAGCGCTCGGGTTTGACTTTGGTTAAGAGGCCGCCCACGCCTGCGGTCACAGCCGCACTCCATAGGAGCGGGAGTCTTCCCGCATCGGCATAATAGAGTCCGAATGCGAGCGAGAAAAGCATCGTGGCGCCCAGAATCAACAGGGAAAAGCCGAGGGAACGGATGATCATACGACGATTCATACGCTTACCTCTCGAGGATGTCGTCGAGGTCGTCGAAGAACGGAATCGTCGTCGCGATGATGACGCGATCCCCCGCCTCGATCGTCGTCATGCCGTTGGGGAAGATGACTTCGGTGCCGCGCACCATATAGGCGAGGATGACGCCGTTTTTGATATCGAGCGCGTAGAGTGGGGTTCCGAGAATCTTCGTGTTCTTCGCCGCCACGAACTCGAGCACTTCGATTTTGCCGTCCGCAATGCGGTGGAATGTGCGCACTTCACTACCCTCGGCATTGGCTTTGGCGCGGACGATCTGCGTCATGAGATTGACGACGAGGACTTTGGGCGTGACGACCGTCTCGAGCGCCGGTCCCGCCGTGATGACTTTTAAGAGTTGTTCGCGATTGACTTTGGTGACGATCTTGCCGACTTCGTGCGCTTTGGCAAAGAGCGAGAGAAGGATGTTCTCCTCATCTACGCCTGTAAGCGCCACGACGGCGTCATAGCGTTCCAGTCCCTCGCCGATGAGGACGTCGGGATTGGTCCCGTCCGCGTGCACGACGATCACACGGGGAAACTCCGCGGCGAGATTCTTGGCCACGGCCTCGTCCACCTCGATGATTTTGATATCCATGCGTTTCGGCAGCATGCGCATGAGATAGTTCGTGAGTCTGCCGCCGCCGACGATGAGGACCGATCGGATGATTTTTTTGAAACTCCCCATCTCTTTGCAAAAATGCGTGAGATGCTCGCGGGAGCCCGTGATGTAGAGCGCGTCGCCTTCCTCGATCACGTCGGATCCGCGGGGAATAAAGGCGTCTTCGCCGCGCACGATGCCGACGACCGTGACTTTCGGCGCGAGATCCATGAGTCTCCTCCCGGAGAACGGAGAGTCTTCCGGCACGACGACTTGGATCATGTCCGATTGATGGGAGCTGAATTCCTCAAACTCGATCGCCGACGGGAACGAGAGCACACCCGCGATGAGTTTCGCAGCCTCGAGCTCCGGATTCATCATCATGGAGACGCCGAGGGAGTCGCGCATGAAATCCCAGTGTCTAAAATATTCGGGCGAGCGGACGCGCGCGACGGTATAACCCGTCCCGAGCCGTTTGGCCATCATGGCCGCCATGAGATTGAGTTCGTCTTTGGCCGTCACGGCGATGCACATATCCGCCGTTTCCGCGCCGGCTTCTTTGAGAATATCGAGATCGACGCCGCTGCCTACAATGCCGCGTACGTCAATCACCTCGAGCATGCCCGCGATGACTTTTTCTTCTTGGTCGATGACGACGACGTCTTGTCCCTCGATGTCGAGGTCCTGCGCCAAACGCAGGCCGACTTTGCCGCCGCCGATGATGATGATTTTCATGGTTTCACCTCGCGTCCATCATATCACAAAAGAGGCCCTACGCTTCATCTCGTTTCCACGCGAGGGCGAGATCGTAGAGCTTGTTCTTCCCTTCTCCCGTCGCCTCCGCGACTGCGCGGATTGCGTCCTTCGATCGCATGCCGTCCTCGAGGAGCGCATAGAGCATCGCCTTCGCGTCCGCCTTGGTCTCAAAGGGTGCGAGGACGAGCACGGTCTCGCCGCGGAGTTCGTCGGGAAGTGTCTCCGCCAGTTCCTCGAGCGTGCCCGCGATGCGCTCTTCGAATTTCTTCGTGAGTTCTCTTAGAACCGCGGCTTGGCGTCCGGGTGTCTTTTCGGCAAGTTTCGCGACCGTTTTTTTCATGCGCTTGGGGCTTTCGTAGAGGATGACCGTCTCGGTGTGCGCCGCAACGCGCATGAGTTCGTCCTCTCCGCCGCTTCCGCGCGACAAAAATCCGTGAAAATAAAACGGTCCCCCGCCAAAACCGCTCCGCACGAGGGCGACGATCGACGCGCTTGCCCCGGGGAGCACTTCGATCTCGTAGCCGGCCTCGTAGACCGCCGCGACGAGCGTCTCTCCCGGGTCACTCACGAGGGGCGTCCCCGCGTCGCTGATGAGCGCGATCTTTTTTCCCTCGGCGAGGTCTCCTAAGATCCGCTCGATTCGCTCGCGTTCGTTGAATTTGTGATAACTCAAAAGCGGCGTGCGAATGTCGTAGTGACGGAGGAGCGGCATGCTCGTCCGCGTGTCTTCCGCCAAGATGAGATCCGCGTTTTGTAAGACTTCGACCGCACGATAGGTCATATCGCCGATGTTCCCGATCGGCGTGGGTACAATTGTTAACATGATTCCCCCTCATAGATCCTTAGAACTTCGTCCGTATATTCCCCGTCCCGATAGAGGACGAGATCCCGCTCGACGTGGAGGAAATTTCCCCCGTCTTTGCGGAATTCCATAAGCACCATCTTCGACGCATCCTCCGCGCGCGATTTCACCATGCGGAGCCTCGACGGCATGAGCCCCGTCTCCGATCCGAGCGCACACATCTCCGCGAGCCTGTGAGGCCTGTGGATCATGACGAGCCTGCCGCGCGAATGCAGGACGCGTTTTGCCGTCACGAAGACGTCCGCGAGTGTCATCGCGATTTCATGACGCGCGATGAGCTTCTTCTCATTGACGGAGGAAATGCCCTCGCCTTTTCGAAAATACGGCGGATTGACCGTTACGAGATCATAGGCGTCCGCCTCGCCGAAATCCTGAAACGCCGAGAGAACCGCCCGCACGCCGAGCGCCTGTTTCGTCGCCGCCCGTGCAAAGAGGGCATGCACCTCGGGTTGAATCTCGACGCCCGTGACCGCGGCACCCGAGAGTCTCGCGATCCGAAGCGCCACGATGCCGCCACCGCTGCAGAGATCCAGGACCTCGTCCGTCCGTTTGGCGCGTGCAAACGCCGAGAGCAAAATGCTGTCCACGCCGAACGAAAACTGTTCGCGATCGCCGTAGATTTCATCCGTCGTGCCCGGGATGTAATGTTGTTCCATGAACGCGCCTCCTTTTCTCTATTGTACCGATTCCGGAGCCGTTTGCAAAAGAGCTTTCACCGCACGGACAATAAAAAAAGAAGACCCCCTTCAAAAGGTCTTCTTTCCCTCAAAACTCATTTCCTCTTGTACCTTATTCAGGTTGGCATGCATCCGTCGGGCATACAGAAGCGCAGCTTCCGCAATCGATGCAGTCATCTGCATTGATCGAATAGATCGCACCTTCAGAAATACAGCTCGTCGGGCACTCCGATTGGCAAGAGCCGCAAGCGATGCAAGCGTCAGTAATATGATATGCCATAATTTCACCTCCTGTAAAGATGAATCCATTGTACCTCACAAAAAAGATAAATGCAAGAGGAAAATCTCTAAATTTCAACGTTAGCGCGTGCTAACGTTTTTCTTTTGCCTCGATTCCGCGAATTTTTCTCGGCAAAATACGGAGCATATCGATGATCGGATAGAGGATGGCGGCGACGAGTCCCGCGGAAAAACCGTTGTTGTAGAGATTGAGTCCGCCGTGAAGATACCCGATGTTCATGACCATTGCCATGTGGAAAAATCCCGCGAAGATGCCCCAGAGCGGTCCGTATGTACCCGCAATCGGCACGAGGCCCGTACCGAAGATGACCGCGAGCAGAGCCGGTGCGGCATGGGGCGAATAGATATTGAGGATGCCGGCGAGGAAGACGCCGATAAAGATGGGATAGGCATTGCGCGGATGGACGCCCGCCGCCGAGAAACCGGCAACCGACAGGATCGCCCCGATCGCAGGACCGCTAAGACTCCCACCGATCACGCGCACAAAGAGCGTGGAGAAGAGAATCATCACCGACATGTTCATGAGGACCGTTCCGTAGCCGTAGACGGCGATCCACGTGCCGCCGAGATGCCCCGTGTGACGCAGGAGCAAGCGATAGCGTCCCGGGTAGTATCCGTCCGTCACGACGCCGACGAGAAAGACCGCGACGGCCAGCACGACGAGAAAGACCGTGAGCATCGCCGTGTGTTCTTCATTGATTAAGAGCACCGTCTCCACACGAATGTCGAACATGCGCATCACGGCCACGGCACTCATGCCGATAAAGCCCGACGCAAGGCCCGCGTTGTAGAGATTGTAGCCTTTATGAATGCCGAGCGACATATCCGCCACGGGATTGAAGACAAAACCGACGGCAAAACCCGCAAGATACCCGAAGAAAATCCCGATGGGAACGGGAAGTCCGAGATCGAACGCGACGAAACTCACGAGCGGTGCGAGCGATGAAGAGTACACGCTCGAGAGCGCCACGCGGTCAAAGGGAATGTCGTAGACTTTGGCATAGGCATAGATCCCGATGGTAATCGGGATGGAATTGAAAAGATTTTTCCCGAAAAAGGCGAAGCCGCTCACCGTAAATACACTCGCCAGGACGGGGCCGGAGATTTTGATATGCTCCAGGCGCAGAATCCATACGGTGTAGACGGTGACGAGCCCGCTGTTCATGAACGCAGCGCCGACACTCGCGAGCGCCATATAGTCCGTGAGGAGATTGCAAGGCGAAGTGAGAATCACCCAGAGTCCCTCGAAGATTTCGTGCGGCGAATTCCAAAAGAAAGCCGTGAGCATGAGGAAAATCCCATAGCCCATCAGATGTCTTTCGCGCCTGTCGCGTTTGATGTAGTGGAGCGGTTTTACTCGTATCGACATGATAACCTCCCCAGCGCTTTCTCGACCGCTTCCCTATCGGAATACGGCTCGAGTACGCCTCGAATGAGCTGTCCTTCTTCGTGGCCTTTGCCGGCCAGGATGAGAAGATCTCCCTTTTGCATGATGTCAATCGCTCGTGCAACGGCACGCGTGCGGTCCGGCTCTTTGAGGACGGGCATGGTCGCGTACTGCGCCATCTCGTCGATGATCTCTCCCGGATCTTCGTCGTCCGGATTGTCGCTTGTGAGAATCACGAGGTCCGCGTCTTTTGCCGCTTCCATGATCTCTCGTCTGCGCGATCGGGTTCTTCCGCCGACACTCCCCACGAGGAGGAGGATCCGTTCGGCTCCCGGTCGTACCGCCGCGATGAGGCTCTCGATGCTCGCGCCGTTGTGCGCATAATCGAGGAGAATCGTCGTGCCCTCGGGCGACGGCAAAATCTCCATGCGCCCCGGGACGCGAAATTCCTCGAGACTCTTTGCGACCGCAGTTTCGTCGATTCCCAAGGCTTGCGCCGCGGCAATGACGGCCAAAGCGTTCTCGACATTGAAGCGCCCCACGCTCGGAAGCGCATACTGTACGCCGGCCACGCGAAAGGTCGTCTCTTCGCCCACGCGCCGGGCTTCCTTGAGATCCTCGGGTTTTACGTCCGCATCCATGCCGTACGTCACGACTTTGCCCCTCGCGAAACGGTCCATCTCGCGACCGTAGGGATCGTCGGCCGAGAGGATGCTCACCTTCGCGCGTTCAAAAAGCATCGCCTTGGCGCGCGCGTATTCCGTCATCGAGGCGTGTTCATTGCCCCCGATGTGATCGGGCGTGAGGTTCGTAAAGATGCCGAGATCGAAGCCGATATCCGCGACCCGTTCGAGCGAAAGCGCGAGGCTCGAAACTTCCATGAGGACGAGTTCGACGCCCGCGTCCACCATCTCGCGCAGAATCCGGTGGAGATCCGCGCTCTCGGGCGTCGTATGCGTGAGGGGATAATGCACGTCGCCGTACGCGACCCCGATCGTCCCGATGCGGCCCGCCTTGATGCCCACCTCGGTCGCCGCGTTGTAGAGGAGGGTCGTGACCGTGGTCTTCCCTTTCGTCCCCGTGACGCCGACGATTTTAAGTTTCTCGGACGGATGCCCGTAGAGGACCGATGCGGCATGCGAGAGCGCGCGCCTCCCGTCCTCCACGACACAGAGAGGAAGGTGCGTCTCGACCTCGCGTTCCGCCACGATCGCCACTGCGCCTTTTTCCTCCGCGGACGCGATGAATCGGTGCCCGTCCGTGTCGAAGCCCCGGATGGCGACGAAGATATCGCCGGGCTTTACCTGCCTGGAGTCATATGTAATCCCCGTCACTTCGACGTCCGCACCCTCGATGCGCGCGGGATAGTTGTGCCACAGCTCTCGAAATTTCATCGCCGTCCTCCTTGATATCGTTTTTATTATAGACAATAGCCGCACTTTCGTGCAAGACAAAAAGCCGTCCATTCCTTCCCTCGCGCCGAAAGTTTTTCCACGCGAACATTTTCTCCCCGCAATTCCGTTTCCGCAAAAATTTTCACGCTGCCTTTGCCGCTTTCAAAATTTTTGTCCTTAAGTTTTTTTGCGCGGGTAAAATCGTACGCCCCTTTTCTCCCGTTTGTGCACAAAAAAACGCCCTCGCAAGAGAGCGTTTCGTTTTTTCTAAAGTTTGCCGATCGTTGCGACGATGACCGCCTTGATCGTGTGCATTCTGTTTTCCGCTTCGTCGAAGACTTTGGAGTGTTTGGAGCGGAAGACTTCGTCGGTGACTTCCATCTCTTTGATGCCGTATTCCTCGTAGACGCCCTCGCCCATCTTGGTGTTGGTGTCGTGGCATGCGGGGAGACAGTGGAGGAAGATCACATCGGGGTTCTCGGTCTTCTTTAACATCTCCATATTGACTTGATACGGCATGAGTTCCTTGATGCGCTCGGCGAATTTATCCTCCTCGCCCATGGAAACCCAGACGTCGGTGTAGATGACATCCGCGCCTTTGACATCGTCGACGTTCTCGGAGAAATGGATCTTCGCGCCGGTTTCTTTCGCGACGGCACGCATCTCCTCGATGAGTTCTTCCGACGGCCAGAGGGATTTCGGCGCAATCGCCATGAATTCCATGCCCATCTTTGCCGCGCCGATCATGAGGGAATTGCCCATATTGTTGCGCGCGTCGCCGACGTAAACGAATTTGACATCGCGCAAGGGTTTTGCCACGTGTTCCTCGACCGTGAGGAAGTCCGCGAGAATCTGCGTGGGATGATACATATCGGTAAGTCCGTTCCAAACGGGTACGCCTGCGTGCTTCGCGAGCGCTTCGACGGTCTCTTGCTTAAATCCGCGGAACTCGATGCCGTCGTAAAAACGTCCGAGCACTTTGGCGGTGTCTTCGATGGATTCTTTCTTGCCCATCTGACTGTCATTCGATCCTAAGAACGTCGCCTGTCCGCCCTCGTCCATGACGGCCACTTCAAACGAGCAGCGCGTTCTCGTCGACGTCTTCTCAAAGAGAAGCACGATATTCTTGCGTTCGAGGAGATCGCCTTTCACTCCGGCGCGTTTCTTCCGTTTGAGATCTGCGGCGAGATTGAGGAGATATCGAATTTCATCGGGTGTGAAATCCTTGAGCGTAATAAAATTTCTTCCTTGTAGATTGACTGCCATCCTGTAGCCTCCTTTAGATGTCTTCGCGAACGAGCGGCATGGACATGCATCTCGGGCCGCCTCGCCCTCTCGAAAGTTCACTCGACGGCACCTCGTGCAATTTGACGCCGTACTCGCGCAAAATGCGGTTCGTGCCTTCGTTCCTATCATAAACAATTACTTCTCTCGGCGCAATAGCGAGCGTATTGGAGCCGTCCGACCACTGTTCGCGCTCCGCATCGACGGGGTCATAACCGCCGCACGGTAAGAGCGTGACGCGCGGAACGTCGAGGAAAGTCGCGAGAATTTCCGCAAGGCTTCCTCTGAGGGCCCGGGTACGAATCTTCCCGCCCGCGAGTCGGATCTCGTGGACGGAGATGGGATCGGTGATCTCGGGATGCACGGTGAAGAGATCCTTATCGATCATCGTAAATACCGTATCGAGATGCATGAACGCGCGTTTCTTCGGGATTTCCACCGCAAGCACGACGGAAAAATCGCCGTCCGAGAGGAGCCTCGACGCGATGCGTTCGATCGCCATGGGACTCGTGCGTTGACTGATGCCGATCGCGACGACGTCTTTGGAGAGTATGAGTTCGTCTCCGCCCTCGATCGAGCCGCGTTCCTCCGGTGTATACCACCACGGAATCGCGGAATCCTTAAAATCCTCGTGATAGCGGAAGATATAGCGGCCATAGATCGTCTCGCGATCCCTGATATCGCTCCACATATTGTTGACGGAGACGCCGTGCCCGATGATCGCAAAGGGATCGCGCGTGAAGTAGAGATTGGGCATGGGTTTGACAAAAAAGTGTTTGCGTACATTGGAGAGTTTGATCGAACCCCACTGGGCGCCCGGGACTTCGGCGCGACGCGCGCCCGCCATCGTGCGGTGCACGAGTTCGAGCTCGTCTTCGATCGAGGAGAGGAACGTATGGTAGTAATGTTCGTCCTCCTCGCTCTTGAGTCCCGCCTCTTTTACAAACGTATCGATAAACGCATTCCTCACTTCTTTTTCCTTGATTGCCTCGCTCATGAGTTTATCGAGATAGAGCACCTCGACCCCCGCCCGGCGGAGCGTATCGGCAAAAGCGTCGTGCTCCTCCTGTGCGCGTTTGAGATACGGGATATCGTCGAATAAGAGCTCCTCGAGCGTGTCCGGCGTGAGGTTTAGAAGTTCCTCGCCGGGTCTGTGTAAGAGCACGGTCTTAAGTTTCCCGATCTCCGAGTATACGTGGAGTGTCCGTTTCATCTTTTCCCTCCGTTCGTCTTGATTCTTCTATAGAAGCGTACCCGTCCGCGGCGCGTTTGGCAAGCTTTTTTTGCACGACGACACAAAAAGAGAAGCGACCCGCGCGGGTAGCTTCTCTCCGTTCATTCTTATTCTTCGCTGTTCGCTTCGTCGATGACCTTCTGTGCCTCGTTTGCGGGCATTTCTTCATAGCGAACGAAGGACATCTCAAAGGTGCCGCGCGCCTGCGTCATACTCTTTAAGTCAATCGCATATTCAAAGAGTTCGATATGCGGCGCTTCCGCGATGAGTAATTGCGTCCCGTCTTCCTGCGGCTCCATGCCGAGGATTCTGCCGCGACGTTTGTTCATGTCGCCCATGATGTCTCCGAGATAATCCTCGGGTACACGGACCTCGACGCGATAGATCGGCTCGAGCAGGATCGGTTTGGCCTGTTTCATGCCTTCGCGGAATGCGATGCCGGCCGCGGTCTTAAACGCCTGCTCGTTGGAGTCGACGGGGTGATACGATCCGTCGTAGAGGACGGCTTTGACATGGACGACCGGATAGCCGGCGAGGATGCCCTTGGGCAGGCATTCGCGCAAGCCTTTCTCGACTGCGGGGAAGAAATTCTTCGGAACGCTGCCGCCGAATACTTCCTCGTCGAAGATAAAGTCTTCGTCGCACGGTTCAAAACGAATCCAGACGTCGCCGAATTGTCCCGCGCCGCCGGTCTGTTTCTTGTGACGGCCCTGGACGCTCGCGGTGCTCTTGATCGTCTCGCGGAATGCGATGCGCAGGGGCACGCGCTCGACTTCGACATTGTAGAGGTCTTTGAGTTTTTCCATGACGACGGCAAGTTGCGTGTCGCCCTGTCCGCCGATTAAGAGTTGTCCGGTCTCCTGATTGCGATCCATGACGAGCGTCGGATCTTCTTCGGTCAGTTTCGCAAGCGCGGAACCGATCTTGTCCTCGTCGCCTTTGGACTTGGGTTCAATCGCAAAGAAGAGCACCGGCTCTTGGAATTTGACGGCTTTGTATTGAATCGGATGCGCTTTGTCGCAGAGCGTGTCGCCCGTCTCCGTCACGGAGAGTTTTGCCACGACGGCGATGTCGCCCGCATGGGCTTCCGAGATCTCGAGCTGTTCTTTGCCGCGCAGAGTAAAGAGGCTGCCGACTTTTTCCGAAGCTTCGCGCGTCACATTGTAGACTTCGCCCTTCGTGAGTTTCCCGGCGGTGACTTTGAAGAACGAGAGTTTGCCGACGAAGGGGTCGATGACGGTCTTGAAGACCACGCCCGCAAAGGGTTCGTCGGAGGAAACAGTGCGTTCCTCACCGGATTCATAGCGGAAACCGAGGTTCGCGCGTTCGTCATCCGGGCTCGGCATATAGTGCATGATGAGGTCGAGGAGCATATCAAGGCCGATGAGCTCCGACGCACTGCCGCACATGAGCGGTACGAGGTGGCCCTCGAGGAGTGCCGTCGTTACGCCGTGCAAGAGTTCGTCGCGCGTAAAGGGCTCGCCTGCGAAATATTTTTCGATCAGGACATCGTCCGTCTCCGCAACGACCTCCGCGATCATTTCGTAGAGTTCCTGGGTGCGTTTTTTGAGTGCGGGATCGAGCTCGATCTCCGTGGATTTGCCTTTTTCGTACGTGAATGCGTGTTGGAAAATGACGTCGACGACGCCCTTAAAATCGGGGCCTTCGCCGATCGGCAGTGAGAACGGAATGACTTTCTTGCCAAAACGTGCGCGCAAGTCTTCGACGACTTTGTCAAAGCTTACGTTCTCTTTGTCCATTTTATTGAGGAAAATAATTCTCGGAAAACCGATTTTTTCCATATAATTCCAGTCTTTTTCCGTGCCGACTTCGATGCCTGCGGATGCGTCCACGACGAGCATGGCAGCTTCCGTTGCGCGAAGGGCCGCGCGGACCTCGCCCGAGAAGTCAAAATATCCCGGTGCGTCGATGAGATTGAGCTTGCCGCCGTCCCATTCCACCGGTACGAGCGAACTCGTGATGGAAATGCCGCGTCTCTTCTCTTCCTCCGTATAGTCCGAAATCGTGTTCCCGTCTTCCACATGACCCGGTCTCTTCGTCGCGCCCGTCACATAAGCGAGTGCTTCGGCGACGGTCGTCTTGCCGGATCCGGAATGGCCGAGTAGTGCCATATTTCTGATTTGATCGGTCGTGTATACTTTCAAAATCTTTCCTCCCATCTCAAGCGTGTCCGTAAGACCGCTCTATTTGCCTTTCCATTGTATCATGAAAACGCTTGACTGTACACACAAAAGACAATGCGCTCGCGCAGAACGAACTGCGTCGTGATATAATCGTAGCGTTTGGATTGGAGGTAACTATGGATTTTGTCATGACGCTGCCCTTTATCTTTTCGGGTTTTGTGAATCTCATCTATCTCGCCGCGGGCGGAATCTTTCTACCCGATCGCGTGCGTTCGCTTCTCTTTGTCGGGACGGGCGTCGCCTATTTTGCCGCCACGGGATTTTTCTTTTTTGCAAAGAGAAAGCATCTTCGCGTGTCGTGGCGCGTCGTCATCGTGCCGCTCTTGTGGATCTTTCTCTATGCGCTTGCACTCCGGCGCTACGGACGAATCGGTCCGCTTGAGGAATCCTTGAAACGCTATCTCGTCTTCGGCACGACCGCGTACGCGTGGGGCGTCATGATCGCGCGGATGCGACTCGAGCACCGACTCCTCCGTTCGCTCGAAACGATCTCGCTTCTCCTCGTCCCCGCCGCAATCCTCTACACGCTCAATGTCTATCTCCACGCCGGGGAATATTTTGATCTCTCGTTCGGTCCCGTCACGTACATGACCGTCGCGTACACGCTCTTGCCGCTCTTCGCGGCGATTGTGATCCGACTCGAAAAAGCTCCCGCGTCCATGGAAAACGCGGCGAAGATCCTCCTCGCGCTCTTTTTCTGGTATGTGATGCTCCTCACCACGACGCGCGGCGCGATCTTCGGCGTGCTCCTCTTTGCCGTCGTCCTCATCGTCCACGATCTCGTTCGCGCCCGCGAAAACACCCTCAGAATGATTGCCTGTGCGCTCGTCCTCGCGCTCTTTGCCGTCGTCAATCTCGGCGGCATGGAGGGCTCGTTTGAGAAAAATCCGCGCATGTCCGTCGTCATCGAAAGTCTCGAGGAAGGGACATTCAAGACCTCCGAGCGCGGTGCACTCCCTGAGGATGAACTTCTCGAACTCGTCCGCGATCCCGCGCCGCTGACGAATCCCGCACTTCTCGACAAAAATCTCGTCGTGAACGGCCGCATCAATATCGGCGATCGCGTGACCCTCTATCGTCTCGCGCTCCTCGAGACCAAGGCGCATCCCTTAAAGGGCCTCGGCGCGTTCGGTTTCCACGCCAAATACGGACTCTATCCGCACAATTTTCTCCTTGAAGCCTACGCGGACTTCGGCGTCATCGGCGGCACGATTCTCCTCGTCGGCATTCTCTTCCTCGTCGTGCGCCTCTTTGCGGCCGCGAAGATGTGTGCCGGCACCGAGCGGATTCTCCTCTTCCTCGTCGCGCATCTCTTCATGGTGCTCGTAAGCGGCAGTCTCTACGATATGGCGATGCTCCAATTCGGCATCGGATACAGCGCCTTTCTCCCGCCCCGATCGAAGACGCGCGAAAGCGTCGCCGGTGCATGCTAAAACGAAATACCCAAACAAAAATCGACACCCTGTCTCCGTGTCGATTTTTTATTGCGTCTATTCACTTGTGCATTCGTCAAAAATGGGTCCGCCCATCAAAAAACCTCCGTATTCCGGAGGCTTTTTTGATTTGACTGCATTTCCGATCAAATATCGAGTTCGAGTAGGACCGGGCAGTGGTCGCTGCCGTAGACATCGCTTAGGATTTCTGCGGACGTAATCTTCTCTTTGAGTCTTTCGCTCACGAGGAAATAGTCGATGCGCCATCCCGCGTTTCGTTCGCGCGCGCGGGTCACATAGCTCCACCAGGTGTACGCCTCGGTGGTGTCGGGATGGAGATGACGGAATGTATCGACGAAGCCCGCTTCGATGAGTGCCGTAAATTTGTCCCGTTCCTCGACGGTGAAGCCGGCGCTTTTCGTATTGGTCTTGGGGTTCCTAAGGTCGATTTCCTTGTGTGCGACATTGAGATCGCCGCAGATGACGACGGGTTTTTTCTCGTCGAGGCGGGAGACATACGCGCGAAACGCATCGTCCCATGTGCCGCGGTATTCGAGGCGCGCGAGTTCCCTGCCACTATTGGGCGTGTAGACATTGACATAATAAAAATCGTCGAATTCGAGCGTGACGACGCGTCCCTCGTCGTCGTGTCCCTCGATGCCGATGCCGCGGGCAAAGGAGATCGGTTTTTCCCTCGTAAAGACGCCCGTGCCGCTGTAACCGGGGCGCTCGGCGTAGTCGTAGAAACTCTCGTAGCCCTCGAGATCGGGCTCGCCCTGTCCCTCTTGCATCTTGATTTCCTGTATACCGAGGATATCGGCGTCGGCCGATTCGAAAAATTCCATAAAATTCTTGCGTAAGATCGCGCGCAGACCGTTCACATTCCATGAGATAAGTCGCATGAGATCCCTCCTTTCCCCGTTATTGTAGCATACTTCATAGGTCGTCATTTGCTTTTTGCTGCGGGTTCACATAAAATGGCTAAAGAAACTATTGATTTTTCAGGAGGATGCCACTATGTTCGATCGCGTTCAATTTCGCAACACTTTTGAAACGATGCTCAAACTCTATTTTGCCAAAAACACGGAAACGGCAAGCACACGTGAAAAATATTCCGCTCTCGCGCACACGCTCATGAGTCTCATCTCCGACGACTGGGGAAGTACGGACGCACTCTTCGAATCGAAACGTCGCGCGTACTATTTCAGCGCGGAATTTCTCATCGGGCGCAGTCTCACAAACAATATGCTCAATATCGGCTATTACGATGAAATCAAATCCTTCGTCGAGGACGATCTCGGCCTAAGCCTTACGGATCTCGAAGAGGAAGAAGAGGACGCGGCGCTCGGCAACGGCGGTCTCGGAAGACTTGCGGCGTGCTTTATGGAAAGCGCGACGACGAAGAATCTGCCGCTTATGGGCTACGGCGTGCTCTACAGTCAAGGGCTTTTCAAACAACTCTTCGTCGACGGTTTCCAGGCCGAAGAGGGTGACCACTGGATCGAATTCGATACGCCGTGGATGCTGCGCGTCGAGGCCGATGCGAAGACGATTCATTTCCGCGATCAGACGATCCGCGCGATTCCCTACGACATTCCGATTCTCGGTTACAACACGCGCAATACGAACACCCTGCGTCTGTGGCGTGCCGAGGCGATGAAAAATTTTGACTTCAATCTCTTCAACGAATTCGAATACGACCGCGCGGTCGAAGAGCGCAATCGCGCCGAGGACATCTCGCGCGTGCTCTATCCGAACGACGTACAAAGACCGGGCAGAGTCCTAAGACTCAAACAACAATATTTCTTCGTGAGCGCGTCGCTCCAGGATATTCTCGCGCACTACAAGATGCGTCACGGCAAAGATTTCTCCCATTTTGCGGACGAAGTCGTGATTCAATTAAACGACACGCATCCCGTCATCGCGATTCCCGAACTCATGCGTATCCTCATGGACGAAGAATTCCTCGGTTGGGACGACGCCTGGGCAATCACGAAAAAAGTCTTCGCCTTCACGAACCACACGATCCTCGCCGAAGCGATGGAGACCTGGGCGATCGACATCTTCGAAGAAGTGAGCCCGCGCGCACTCGCAATTACCCGCGAGATCAACAGACGTTTCGTCATGGATCTCGAGGTCCGCGGCTACACCGAGGAGATGATGGATCCGCTTCTCATCATCAAAGACGGGCGCGTTCGCATGGCGCCACTCGCGATCCACACTTCCATTGCCGTCAACGGCGTCGCGAAACTTCACACGGAGATTTTGAAAAACGACACGCTCCATCCGTGGCACGAACTCTATCCGACGAAATTCCAGAACAAAACCAACGGCATCACGCCGAGACGTTGGCTCATGCTCTCGAACCCCGAACTCACCGAATTTATCACAAACCATCTCGGCTCGTGCGATTGGCAGGACGATCTCACGAAACTCCAAGGCCTCATGAAATTCATCGACGATGACGCGGTCCTCAAGGAACTCATGGCGATTAAGCATAAGAAAAAAGAAGAACTCGCGGCGTACATCGAGAAACACGAAGGCATCAAAGTCGATCCCGACAGTCTCTTCGACGTCCAAGTGAAACGCATCCACGAATACAAGAGACAACTCCTCAACGCCTTTTATATCTTGGACCTCTATCTTTCCGAGAAAGAGAATCCCACGAAGAACTTCCTGCCGCAGACCTTTATCTTCGGCGGCAAGGCGGCGCCCGGATATTTCCGTGCGAAAGGCATCATCAAGTTCATCAACGAGATCGCGAAGAAAATCAATACCGATCCCGCCATGGAAGGCAAACTTCGCGTCGTCTTCGTCGAGAACTATCGCGTCAGCTACGGCGAGCGCATTTTCCCCGCGGCGGACATCTCCGAGCAAATCTCGACCGCCGGCAAGGAAGCGTCCGGCACCGGCAATATGAAATTCATGCTCAACGCCACCCCCACTCTCGGCACCTACGACGGCGCCAATGTGGAAATCGTGGAAGAAGCCGGCATGGATGCGAACTTCATCTTCGGTGCACGCGTGGAAGAGCTTATGGCCATCAAAGACACGTACAATCCGCGTGAATACTATATGAAGGATCGTTCGATCAATCGCGTCGTCGACGCCCTGATCGACGGCACCTTCACCGACGGCGACAGTTTCATGTTCTTCGACATCTATCAATCGCTCGTCGATCCGAAGAACGGCACGCGCGCGGACGAATACTTCGTCCTCAAGGACTTCGATTCCTACAAAAAAATGCACAAAGTCGTCGAGGAAACCTATCGCGACCGCAGAAAATTTGCGCAGATGTGCCTCAAGAACCTCGCGTTCGCAGGGAAATTCTCCTCCGACCGCACGATCGAGGACTATGCGCGCGAAATCTGGATGATCGAGCCCGAAGAAGTCGGCGGCCACTGCCCCGAAATGTAAAAATCCAATCAAAAAGGCTGTGCGTACCGAAACGCATAGCCTTTTTTGTTTGTATCAAGTCGGGCAAGCTGCCCTTTTTTCTTTTATCTCAAGAGATTCGTACACGTCCCCGTGGTGAGGATCTCGTTGAAGTTATCCAAACTCGTCTCCACCATATTCTCCACCGCTTCATCGGTATTGGAGCCCACATGCGGCGTAATGAGCGCTCTCGGATAGCAGTTCACGAGACGGACAACCGCGGGATCGGAAATGGCATCGACCGCGTCGAAACGTTGGAAATACGTGTCGCGTTCGTTCGGAATGACATCCGTCGCAAAGCCGTAGAGTCGATTCTCTTCGAGCGCATCGGCGACCGCCGTGAGATCGACGAGCTCGCCGCGTGCGGTATTGACGAGAATCGCGTCGTCTTTCATCTTCTCGATCAATTCCGCGTTGACAAAATCATCGTTCTCGCCTTTGAAATACGGAACGTGGATGCTCACGATATCCGCGGTGCGTGCGAGCGTGTCGAGATCCGTAAACTCCACGACTTTTTGCGCCGCCTTGGAGGGATAGAAATCATAGCCGAGGACCCGCGCACCGAGTCCGCGATAGAGTTTTGCTTCCGCGAGGCCGATGCGACCGACGCCGACAATGCCCACCGTGCAGTTGCGAATTTCGCGGCTGAACATGCGCGGCGTGATGCGAAAATCTCCGCGATGCGTACGATCCGCCGTGTACTGGACATTGCGCAGTAGCGTCATGCCGAGCGTCAGGGCGAGTTCCGCGACGGAATGGGGCGAATAGCCGGGCACGCGCGCGATGATTTGCCCGAATTCTTTCGCCGCCTCGAGATCGATGTGATTGTAGCCGACCGTGCGGGAGAAGACGTAGCGAATGCCGTATTCTTTCATCTTCGCGAGGTTGTCGCGATCTGCGACGCAGTTGCCGCGCAATAAGACCGCGTCGTGACCTTTTGCCGTCTCGATATTGTCGTGCGTGAGGAGCGCCTCCTCGAGCGTGAGCGCGTAACCGTAGCGATTGAATTTTTTAAAAATTTCGACTTCGTTCGGACGAACGCCGTAGCAAATGATCTGAAACATCGTTTCCTTCCTTTCTACACCGGATGATCGCGAGGTGCGCGAGCACTTGCAAGACCGCGATCCGGATGGGAGTCATGAGGACCGCCCCACCGTGGAGCGGAGAGACCTTTTTGTTCGGGATCTCTCTACGGCTTCAGCATACCACAAAGTCTTTTCCCCGTGGCGTGGCAAAAATTTTTTTGATTTGGTGAGGGGCGTCACAATTTTTCTGCAGCTTTTTCCCGCGCAAACGGGAACACAAAAAACACCGCCTCGAGGACGGTGTTTTGCAGTTCCAATTTTTACGAAAGCGCCGCGGTGAGGATGGCGAGTTCGTAGACGTCTTGCTCGACGCAGCCGCGCGAGAGATCGTTGACGGGTGCGTTGAGACCTTGGAGGACCGGGCCGATGGCCGCAAATCCGCCGAGACGTTGTGCGATCTTGTAGCCGATATTGCCTGCGGCGATATTCGGGAAGATGAAGACATTCGCATAGCCGGCAACTTCGGATCCGGGTGCCTTGAGCTTCGCGACTTCGGGGACGAATGCCGCGTCGAATTGGAGTTCGCCGTCGACGACGAGTTCCGGTTCGCGCTCGCGGACCATGGCGGTCGCCTCTTGGACTTTGGTGACTTCCGGATGCGATGCGCTGCCTTTGGTCGAGAAGGAAAGCATGGCAACTCTCGGATCCAAGCCGCAAGCACGTGCGGTCTCCGCGGTCTGGATGGCGGTCTCCGCAAGGTCTTCGGCGCTGGGCTCGATGTTGACACCGCCGTCTGCGAAGATATAGAGTTCTTCGCCGCGACGAAGGATGAATGCGCCGGCGACTTTCTTGTAGCCGGGGCGGGTCTTGATGATCTGGAGGGCCGGACGTACGGTGTCAGCGGTGGAGTGAACGCTGCCCGAAACGAGTCCGTCTGCGCGTTTTGCATAGATGAGCATGGTGCCGAAATAGTTGGGATCGGTTAAGAGCAGTTTGTACGCGCCTTCTTCGTCGATTTTGCCTTTGCGGCGTTCGACAAAGAGTTTCACGAGTTCGTCCATCTGCGGATAGGTGCGCGGATCGATGATGCGGATCTTGCTGATTTCGTAGCCGTGATCGTAGGCGACTTTGCTGATTTCCTCGCGATTGCCGATGAGGATCGGGCTTAGGATGCCTTCGTTCTTGAGACGAACGGCGGCGCCCAGGATGCGCACTTCGCTTCCCTCGGGGAAGACGATGCTCGGTTGAATCTCGCGTACTTTGAGTTTCAGGCGTTCAATTAGGTCCATTGGTTTCTCTCCATTCTTTTTGATTTTTTGAAGCGGACGGATCGCTTCTTTGGTGTACTTTGCAAAGGTAAATGAAAGTTCATTTTCTTCCATCGGTTCGCTCTCGGAGACTTTTTCCCACTCGGACGGGTCGAAGTCGAGATGCGTGTCGGCGTCCTCGGCCTCGGCGTCGATGTGCGTGAGATACGCCTCGTCGATATACGGCATGAAAATCTTTACGATCTCGTTCCCCCCGATGACAAAGACATCGCGCGTACCCTCGGGATCGAGCGTATGGATGAGATCGAAGACGTCTTGGATCTTCTGTGCCACGTGGACGCCTTTGATCTTTTTCTTCGTGCGGGTGAGGACGATGTGCTCGCGTCCCGGCAAAACGCCCGGCAGAGAATCGAATGTCTTGCGCCCCATGACGAGAATGCCGCCCATGGTGGTGTCTTTGAAATGGGCGAGATCTTGTTTGAGCGGGAACAAGAGATGTCCGTCTTTGCCGATGGCAAAATTGCGATCAACTGCAAGTATGAGTTTCATAATCCCTCCTTGTATTCTCTACAATCTATGATACGCCTATCGGAAGAAGTTCTCAAGGACTTGTGCGAGAACGTCACAAGCTTCATCGGTCGAACGTTCGTCACCGGCAAAATCGATCGACGACGGTCCGTGCTCAAGGAGTCTCTTCGCGGTGCGTTCGTCCGTGAGGGGATCCTCTGCAAAATCCGTCGCGACGGGGAGGAGTTTCTCGAGCGAGGGCAGGATGAAAAAATCCGCCTCGTCGAGCGCGTGCGTTGCTCCGCGGACGAAGAAGACCGTGCCGTATTTCGCGGCCGTCTCGTAGAGTCGATCGTCCACGGCGTCGTAGACGCGTCTGTCCGTTTCGTCGACTAGAGGATGCGCGTAGATCGCGATGCCGCGCGCGGGTTTCTCGGCACGGAATGCCATGCGTCCGAGAAAATCCTTCCAAATCGGCGCGCCCGTTTCCTCGCGTTCGGGATGAAATTGCACGGCGAAGACATTTTTGTCTTCCGAAGCGATTGCCTCGACGATGCCGTCTTTCGCCCGGGCGAGAATTTCAAATCCGTCCGCCACGCGTGCGAGCGCCTGATGGTGCACGGAGTTGACGAAGGCGCGTTCGCCGAAGAGTTCTTTCATGCGGCCCTCGGTGCGGATGAAATGATGTCGTTCGACCGCGGGATCTCGGGGCGCGTGCGTGAGCGCGTCTTCCACGAGATCGGGAATGTCCTGGATGAGGGTTCCGCCCTCGATCACATTGATGAGCTGCATGCCGCGACAGACGCCGAGAATGGGGAGGTTCACTTCCCTTGCGGCGAGATAGAGTTTCGTCTCAAAATCGTCGCGACCGAAGACGAGATGTTCGACGGTCTTGTGCGGATCTTCCCCGTAGAGCGCCGGCGAAACGTCGGGTCCGCCCGTGAGGACGAGCCCGTCGATCATCGCGACACATGCGCGCGCTTCGTCCATGGTCTTCCCGACGGGAAGATAGACGGGATCCGCGCCGTGGCGCACGAGGCTCTCCCAATAGGCCGCGTCGGTGCGCGTGAGTCCTCCGCGTACGCTGTGACCCGAAGAAATCCCGACGATCATGGGAGCACACGATAGACGCCGTCGCCGATGGAGCGCAGGACGTCTTCCGTTTCTTTGTCAAGGAGGAGCGTGAGAATCTCATCTCTCTTCGTCATTCTCTCCGCATCCGTGCCGTCCGACGGCAAAACCATCGCGAGACCGAAATTCATGAAGCGCATATCGTCGAGGACAAGGAGCGTATCCGCGCCGTCCGTGAGGAAACCGGCGCGATCCGTGAGGACAAAGGTACCCTCTTCCACGCGCGCGAGAATGTCTTTCGTATTCTCCTCTAGCGTCTCGAAGGCAATGGGTTTCTCCGCGTCGAGATTGCATTTCTCCGCCATTTTCTTAAGATACGCTTCGTCCGGAACGAGGACGCGGTTCCCGGACGCTGCGAGGGCATCTCGAATCTCTCCGAATTCATAGCCGAGTTCTTCCGTGCCGACAATGACGACATCGTTCTCGTAGAACGGCGACGACGCGTCACTGATGTGTTCTTCGAGAAAAGCGTCCGCGAGCGTGAAATCCTCCGTGAGGAAAATGTCCGCCTCGCGATTCTTCCCGAGCGTGATGAAATCCTCCGCACTCACTTCGCGCAAGGCGAGTTTGAGACCACTACGTTTCTCGAGACTCGGGATGAGCGCATCCATAAGGCCGTGTCGGTTCATCTCCGGCGTCGCGGCGATCACGAGATCCGCATGCGCGGTGTCCGCGAGTTGCTCAATGGCCTCCGCCGTGGCGTCCGCCGTCGCGGTTTCATTTTCGTTCGTCTGCGGGAGACTCCCGTCCGCACAGCCCGTAAAGACGAGCGCCAGGACGACAAGTGCCAAGATCCAATATTTTTTCATGCTTTCCTCCTTCGATAGAAATGCGGGAGCGTGTAGGCCTCGCGCGCGATGAGTGCGACCTCGTCCGCGCGGGTGTAGACGCCCGAGAATGTTTCAAAATAGAAAAAGAGTCCGGGCATGACGTGCATGTCCTTTTTCTTCCAATCGTCTTCGTAAGTCCAGACGGGAACGGTCGGCGCGTGGACTTCGGTCTGCGCGACCATGCCGTCCGTAAGACGTTTCCGAAACGTTTCATCGTCGAGTTTCCGTCCGAACGCGACCCCTTCCCCGCCGTAGTCGTCGACGGGTTTGACGACGAAAGCTTCGCGTCGTGCCACAAGCGCCTCCCGATTCTCGGAGCGCACGAGCACCGTCTCGGGAATGTGCGCGTCGATCCACGCGTGCGTGTCCGCGGGATAGGCGTCCTTGTGTTCGTAAAGATCCGCGAGAAACCGTTTCGTGTGCATCGTCTGCGAGTGAAATCCTCCGACGAGGATCACTTCGTCCGCGAGATAACTCTCGACGAGCGCCTTCGCGCGATCGGGGTTTCGGAGCATTTCGCCCGTGACGAGCCGTCGGTAGACGAGATCCACGGGACCGTTTTGCCCCATGAGTCTTCCGTCCTTGCGCGTGAAATCACCCGCGTCGAGGATCTCGACGTCCTTGCCGTGCCGTGTGAGCGCTTCGGCAATGCGTGTAAATTCCACGGGATTGCCGCTCTCGAGATAGTCGGTGACGGCGATCCGCTCTGCGCCGTGTGCGGTTGCAAAATCGGCGAGCTTCTTCGCCCACGCTTCCACGAGATCCGCATTCGTCCCGCCCATCTTGTCATAGGCGCGCGTCTTCCTAAATTCCCGCGCAAGGGCCGCGTCCTCGAGCATCGCGCTCGATCCGTCGGTGTTGATTTCGCAGACCTGGTAGCGCTCGGGCGATTCATAGAAGAGATCGATCCGCGCCATCGGAGCGAGAAAGTCGTCCACGGGACGCTTCTTCATACACGTCCATTCCAGTTCCCCGATCCCGTATTCTCTCCGCAGTGCCGGATCTTCGAGCCTCTTATAAAACGCGCGACCGAGGCGAAAGAGCATCCGCCCCGCCTCCTCGAAGGCGCGCTTGTCGTCTTCGTCGTAGTAAAACGCCCCATAGGCGTGTTTGACGATTTCGCCGTGATAGACGGCGTCACTTCGCTTGACGCGCTCGTGATACGCGCGGGCGTCATCCGTGAGGGCCGCGCGATGGGCCTCGACAAAATCCGCGAGTGCTTCCATCTCGGCTCTCATCGGAGGTACTCCATCTCCATCGCTTCGCCGAGACCGTGTGCGAGTTTTTCCGTAAAACGTTCTTTCAAGGTCTTGCCGCTGGTGAGGATCTCGTCGAGGGGCTCGAGATAGTGCGCCTCCTCGCCGAGCGCTTCCGCAGCCGCCGCACGGAGTTCTTGTGCTACGCCGAGGATTTCTTCGCCCATGAGAAGACCGTGTACGCCGTTTTCATGGACCGATTCCTTCGCCCTTTGCGCGTCGGAAAAACGCACCTTGGCATAACGCGCCGAGAGCGTGTCGACCGCCGCGGCGTTTTTCATGAGTCCGTAGATGAGCGCCGTCGCACTCATGCCGTACGGTTGCGGCATAGAGTCGGGCATGCGCACCTCGAGATAGGTCTTCGCGCGGATGTCGGGAAAGACGATCGAGAGCATGTGAAAGATCTCCTCGTCCCCCATCTCCTCCGTGATAACTTCGCGGAAGGGTCTCGTTTCGTCTCTGAGCACGCCGTCTTTTTCCATAAAGATCGGCGGAATCTCGAGGAGCCATTTCGCATACGCCTCGTAGCCGAAATCGGGATCAAAGGCGTCCGGGATCAGTCCCGTGCGCGCGCGGTCGGTCTCTTCCCAGATCGACTGACGCAAGGCGTGTTTCGGATAGACTTCGCCTTCAAAAATCGGCGCATTGTCAAAAATCGCGTAGAAGACGGGACTCAAGACCGAGAGCAGACGCAGTTTTTTTGTCCAATCCGCCTCGTCCACATAGTCCACGCTCGCCTGGAGACTTGCCGTGCCCTTCATCATATTGTGGGCGTAGCGACCGCTCGTAAAAAAATAGCGGTACATGTGATCGTAGCGCGCCTTGGGGAGCAGTTTGATCTCGTCGATCTTCGTCACGGGATGATAGCCCATCGCCGCGACATGCTGTCCGTGCGGAAGGATGAGATCGACGACTTCGTGCATCGTGTCCGTGTAGATCTTTTCGAGATCCCGTAGGGTCTTCTGCGGTGCGATCGAGAGCTCGAGCTGTCCGCCGGGCTCGGTCGTAAACTGTGCATCGCCGCGCAAAAGCGAGAGCACATGGGTCTCTTCGCCGTGTTCTTCGAATCCGTTCTCGTGGAGCTTTCGCATCGTCTCTTCGACGCCGTGCTCCCCGTAATAAGATACGCTCCGATGATCTTCTTCGTGAATCAAAAAATGTTCGACTTCCATTCCGATCCGGAAGTTTTCTCTCTCGGTTTCGCCGCGCCGAATGTAATCGGCAATCCGACGAACCGCTTCGTTGTAATCCATGGATCCTCCTTTTATCAAAAAGCCGGGCACAAGACCCGGGCTATTCCGATACGCGTGCTCGTAGTTCGCCCTTGAGACGATAGGGCACGTGACGCAGGTCTTCGAGCGTCTGCGCTCCCGCCAAGAGCATGAGCATCTTTACTTTGTATATCAGTCCTTCGAGAAAAGCGACCGTGTATTCATAGCCGCCGTGTACGAGATACGTGAGGATCTCGCCCGACATCGCGACCATGTCCGCGCCGAGTACAAGCGCACGCACGATGTCCATCTCCGTCCGGATCCCGCCCGATGCGACGACAAAAGCGTCCGCGGGGCGATCTTTCGCGCGGATGAGACACTCCGCCGTGGGATTCCCCCATTCGTAGAGCGCACTGTAATCCGTCTCGTTCTGACGCATGGCTTCGATCTTGAGAAAATTGGTGCCGCCGCGACCCGCGAGATCGAAATAGCGGACCCCGCACGAATAGAGTCGATTCATCGACGTACGATCGAGGCCGAAACCGACTTCTTTCACCATAATCGTGTGTTCTTCCCGCGCCCGTTCGCGCAGATTCTCGACAATCCCGCGAAAATCACGATCCCCCTCGGGCATCGCGAGTTCCTGCGCGGCGTTGAGATGCAGTTCGATCGCGTCGGCGTCGATCATCTTCACCGCCTCGTCGATCTCGTCTTTTCCCGCGCGGGCATCGAGATTGGCGAGGATGATCCCCTCGGGACCCATGAGATCGCGCACGAGTTCAAAACTCTCCCGCGCGCCCGCGTCCTCGAGAGCAATTTTTTGCGAACCGACCGCCATTGGCAGACCGAAACGCTTCGCGAGCATGGAAAGATCGCGATTGATGCCCGTCGAAATATCCGCGCCGCCAGTCATCGAGTCAATCATGAGCGGAAACGCCAGGGTCTTGCCGAGAAATTTCGTCTCCGTGGAAATTTCGTCCATCGAGAGCTCGGGGAGCGCGACATGTTCGAGGAGGACATCCCCGAGAAGCGTATCGCCCGTCGCCGTCGTCCGTAGATAATTCTCGACGTGTTCTCGCTTGCGTTCTTTTCTCATGCTATTCACCTCCCGCGTTTTCCGTCCACGGTTCACCCTCGGTGCCGTTCTCCGTCCACGGTTCGCCCTCGGTGCCGTTGCCGTTCACATCCCAAGTGCCTTCCTCGGGATTTCCGAAGCCGTCCGTGCCGCCTTCTTCATTCCAAGTGCCGTCCGTCTTTTCATCGTGCGGCATGCGCGCCTCGTCGTCAAAGACCTCGCGGATCATCGCGTTCGTCGCCGGCCAGTCGAGAACGTAATACGATGTATCGCCGATGTATTCGCTGTCGCCCGGGAGCGTGTAGACCTCCATCTTCTCCGACGAGAGTTTGTTCGCGTACGGAAGGAGCTTCACGATCTGCCCGAGGAGCATATTCGTCTCCACATATTTGTAGAACGAAGTTACGAGATCCGGTAAATTCCAGATATTCTTCGGCGAAAGGAGTTGCTTCACGAATTCTTTCATAAAATACTGCTGCGCCTGAACGCGCCCGATATCGCCGTTTTCATAGCCTTTGCGATAGCGCACGAACATGAGCGCCTCGTTGCCGTCGAGCGTCTGCACGCCGGGATCGAGCATGACATGGAGCGTCGGCTCGTGGATCTCCACCGGCACGTCGAGCGTAATCCCGCCCATCGCGTCGACCATTTCCTTCACGGCATCGAAAGTCACTTTGACATAGTAGTCCACATGAATGCCGAAATTCGACTGCAAGACTTCCCTCAGTTTCTGAATCCCGCCGTAGGCATGGGCGTGGTTGAGTTTGTCGAGATTGCCGTCGATGTCCACACGCGAGTCGCGCGGGAGGGACAGGAGTTTGATCGCGCCGGTCTTAAAATTCACGCGCACGACCATCATCGTATCCGTCCGGCCGTGCGCCCCGAGATCCGGGTCCTCGTCCGCATCGACGCCCACCATCAAAAACGTGAGCACATCGGGATTCCCCGTGAGATCCTCGGTCGTCCCGTCGCCGAGATCCACAATTTCGCCCGTCTTGTTCGCATACGCGCGACGCACGGTATAAATGGCTCCGGTAAACACCAGCACGCTGATGAGAAACGCGGAGAATAATCTTCCTCTCATGGCAAAACAAAGCCCCTTTCTTCTCCATAGTATACCACACGCCCGTCATTCCCGCGTAAAGACCACGCGCCGTCCGCTCCGCAATCTTCCCCAAAGGCATTGGCCTGCGAAATCTACATTCTCATCATATCCAATTTGAGGCGAAAACATTCCTCAACCTCGATTGTACAATTTGCTCACGCCCGAGGGAATGCAAATGGCCAATCGTCCGAGCGTGGTCCTTTGCGCTCACGCCCGAGGGGATGCAATTGGCCAATCGCCTGAGCGTGGTCTTTTGCGCTCACGCCCGACTTGATCAAAATCCGCTCCTCGTCCGCTCTTTTCCGCCGCCCGAATCCTCGGAGTGGCGAGAAATCGCCTTTTTTGATAAACTGTATAAGTTAAAGTTGACGCATTGTTCAGAATTTTGATAGAGATCTTCCGTCCGAGGGGCGGAAGCCCAACGACAAGGAGGAAATCATGCAAAAGTCACCTTGGTCTGGCTATTTGGACTTTTTACAGAAGAAAAATCGCAGCTCGGTCATCGGGATCGCGTTCGCCTATGTGGGCGCGCTTACGGGGGCGGGGCTCGCGTCGGGACAGGAACTCATGCAATATTTCATGGCGTTCGGCCTCACGGGGGTGAAATCCGTCATCCTCGTCGCGATCCTGCACTTCGCTTTCGGCGGCATCACCGTGAGTCTCGGCTCTTTTTTCCTCGCCCGCGAACAGGGCGATGTCCTCGGTGAAATCGCACCGCCGCTCATCCAAAAAATTCTCGATCTGGGGCTCATGGCGACCTGCTTTATCATCGGTTTTGTCATGATTGCGGGCGCCGGTTCCAATCTCCATCAGGAATTCGGTCTGCCTCTCTGGGTGGGTTCGGTCATTTGCACGGCGCTCGTCGTCATTCTCGCGTTCTTCGATTTCAATAAGGTCTCCGCGATCATCGGCGCGTTTACGCCCGTGATCCTCGCGTTTATCCTCGTGGCGGCGATCTATGTCGCGTTTTTTACGCCGATCGATCTCGCGAAATCGGAGACGCTGGCACTGCTTGAGACCACGACGTTACCGAATCCCTGGGTCTCCGTCCTCAACTATTTCTCGATGTGTCTCATGACCGGGGCGTCGATCGCCTTCGTCCTCGGCGGAGAGGAATATTATCTCAAAAACGCGCGGATCGGCGGTTTTATCGGCGGCGGCATCGTCGGGCTCATCACGCTCATGGAAGTCGTGACGCTCTACGCCGCGATGCCCATCGTCTCGGGCACGGAACTTCCGATGCTTACGATTCTCACGCGCATTCACCCCGCGATCGGCACGATTGCCGCGATCGTCATCTACGGTATGATCTTCAACACCGCGGTTTCGCTCTATTACGCGCTCGCGAGACGCCTCGTCGGCAAGGATCCGAAGAAATTCGTCGTCACCATGCAGGGCCTTGCGCTCATCGGTTTCGGCCTGTCGTTCTTCGGCTTTAAGAAACTGCTCTCGATCTTCTATCCGATCGTCGGCTATCTCGGTTTTGTCCTCATTCTCGTGCTTCTCATCTCCTACATTCGCACCAAATCCGAGTTTCTCATCGAGCAAAATCGCAGAACCAAAGTCTTCACCTCGCTCATGCGCAAACTCAATCCCGCCGCAATCTACCGACGCGACGAGGATCACAAAGTAAAAAAGCTCGTGCGCGATTCGCATATCGACGATCACACGCTCACAACGACCGCATCTCAGGAGGCCAAAGAGACCTGGGAGGCCTATCAAGAACTCAGTGAAAACGAAGAAACGGCGGACGAAGAAACGGACGAGGCGCCCGAGAATACGGACGCAGAGAAAGACGCCTAGCCCTCGCGCCCGTTTCCATTTTTCCAATCAAAAAAGCACCGGGATTCGGTGCTTTTTCTTTTTCAAACTTATTTCTTAAATTCGACGCTGCTTTCCCACAGTCCGTGGAGATTGCAATAGCTGAGCGCTTGGAGCACGCCGTTTCCCGGAAGCTTGACGCATGCTTTGATGACCGGCTCGGAAAAGATCTCCTCTTCGCCGTGTGCACTCATTTCATAGCTGCCGATTTCAACCGGGAATTTCCCGTCTTCCGGCATAAAGAAGAGTTTCATCCATGCGATGTGATGCTCGAGGGTATTCGGATGTGCGATTTCATCGCCGACAACGACCTTGATCTCGATCTTTTCAGCCGAGAGATCCTCGGGAAGATGGATGACAGGGACGTGTTTTTCGTTTTTCCAATCGCCGCTTTGTACGGTTTCCGTTAACTTTTTCATTGGTATCTCCTCCTTCACATTGAGAGTATACCCAAGAAGGAAAAAATATAAACCGTTTCGGAAAATTTTTGCAAAAATACGCTATACTATTTTTAGAAAAGGAGGACGCAATGAAGATACGAGTGACGACGACATTTGGCCTCGAGGCCGTGGCAAAACGGGAGCTCATGGCGCTCGGCTACGAAAACCTAACCGTCCGCGACGGCAAAATCGTCTTCGAAGGCGATGCGAGAGCCGTGGCACGCGCCAATATTCACCTGCGCACGGCAGAACGCGTGAAAATCGAACTCGCGGAATTTCCCGCGCGCACCTACGACGAACTCTTTGAAGCCGTGAAGCGCTATCCGTGGGAGGAGCTTCTCCCCGAAGACGCGAATTTTCACATGATGGCACGCGCACACGCGTCCGCGCTCATGAGCCCCGCGGACATTCAATCCATCAGCGAACGCGCCCTCGTCGACGCCATGAGACGCAAGTATCCGCGCGAGCGATTTGCGAAGTCCGGCGCCCATTTCCCGATCGAAGTCGAACTCTATAAGGACATCGCCACCGTCACCCTCGACACCTCCGGCGAAGGCCTGCACAAACGCGGCTATCGCGAACGTGCCGGCGACGCGCCCATCAAGGAGACCCTCGCCGCCGCCATGGTCCTCCTCTCGTTTTGGAACGGCGCGCGCACGCTCTGGGATCCCTTCTGCGGAAGCGGTACGATCCCCCTCGAAGCCGCGATGATCGCGAAGAATATCGCGCCCGGCATCGACCGCGCTTTTGCCGCCGAGAAATTCCCCACGATCGGGAAAGAAATTTTCGACGAAGTCAGACGCGAAGCTTTTGCCGCCATCAAGCTCGACGAGCGCATCCACATCATGGGCTCCGACATCGACAAGAGAAATATCCTCCGCGCCCGCGACAACGCCGACGAGCTCGGACTCAAAGAAGAGATGACTTTCTTTATGAAAGATTTTCGCGAAGTCGATCTCCTAGACGATTACGGCGTCATCATCACCAATCCCCCCTACGGCGAACGCATGGGCGAGAAAAAAGAAGCCGCCGAACTCATGCGCGCTCTCGGCGAAAAAATGCGCGCCCATCCCACCTGGTCCGTCTACATCATCTCGAGCGACGAAGAACTCGAGACCCATTACGGCAAACGCGCCGATCGCAAAAGAAAACTCTACAACGGCCGCATCCGCACCGACTATTATCAATTCTACGGTCCCCGCCCCGGCACACCCCCGCGCGAACAAGACGACCGCAAAAGACAAGAGAGCGCAAAAATAAAAAAACGCGAAACGCGAAAATAAAAAAGAGCACAAAATAAGAATCCCCCGGCATAGCCGGGGGTTTTTCTCATGCGGCCCAAAGGGCCTGTATTACTAGCCACGCCTGAAGGGCGTTGGTTGGTCTGTCACG
>QWCK01000533.1_pt1 | contig 65678 bp, 71 predicted proteins | sample 1972571 | NCBI WGS metagenome assembly QWCK01 (sample SAMN09866710, study PRJNA288562) | Human gut metagenome isolate term2_stool, whole genome shotgun sequencing... | isolation source: gut | host: Homo sapiens | place: USA: California | reverse complement strand
GCTTACGAATACCTACAAGCCTGAGAAACCGCCGACCCCGCCCACACCTCCGAAACCTCCGATTCCTGCAATTCCCTTTGTCCGCATTCCGCGTGCGGGGGCGTAGCGTCGGAGCATTAAAAAACAAAAAAGACACCTCATTGGGGTGTCTTTTTTCGTGCAAATTTTGGGTCGAGAAAGGATTATTCGGTTTCTTCGCTCGTCGCGATTTCGTCCGCGGTGAGTGCGAGGACGGTTTTTTCATCGCCGTCGATCACGGCGAGGGTGTGGTCCTCGAGATCTTCCCGGTCCACGGTCACGAAGATGCATTCCGCGGGCTTGGTCTCATAGGAATAGACGGGGACGGTTTCGTCATTGTCGTAGAGTTCAAAGCGCAGTCCCGCGTAGCGCGGGAGCACGAGATAGGTGACGACGTCGTCGGTCGTCGAAAGATTGAAATAAATTTCGTCGATGTCCTTTTTCTCGAGTTCGTCCACCAGTGCGGCGACTTCGTCGGTGTTGGCGCGATCGACGGGGATGACGTCTGCCGGATGCTCGCCCGTAAACGCATAGCCGTTCTCGAGAAAGACGGACGGAATGCGCGCATCTTCTCCCGTTGCGAGCTCGGTCGGCAGTTCTCCCTCACACGCCACGAGGAAGAGGGCGAGGAGGAAGAAGGATAGATATTTTCGCATAAAAAACTCCTTTGTAAATCTTCGTAACGAAAAGTATATCAAAAATCCGCCGAAGATTCAAAAATGGACGAGCGCGCCCGTCTGCACGAGGAGCATGTAGACGAAGGTTCCCGTGAGGACACAGAGGAGAAGATTCTTTTTCCATCGACGCACGAGGACGATGGAGAGAAGGGCGAGGAGCTCGTTGGCGCCGTAGGGGGCGCTTGTGAGCGCGGTGTCTCTTAGCGTATAGACGACGAGAAAGGCCATCATGCTGAAGGGGATGAGATCGCCGAGTTTTTTTACGGACGCGGGGACCGATTTGCGAAAAAAGACGAACGGCAGCACGCGCGTGACGAAAGTTCCGAGTGCCACGGCAAAGATCATGAGGAGGATTTCCTTGGTATTCATGCGCTCCTCCTTTCATAGATGACGAGTCCGACGAGAATCAGGGCCAGCGCGGGGAGAATAAAGCCGGTCTTCCCGAAGACGAGGAGGGCGAAGAGACTGGCGCCGAGGCCGATCATCGCCGGCGTGTGATCGCCCGCCTCCTCCCATTGGTCGAGAAAGATCGAGAAGAACATGGCGGTGAGGATGAAATCGAGTCCGCGCGTATCGAAGGCGACGAGCTTCCCACCGTATGCGCCGATCGCACTCCCGAGCACCCACGCGAGGTGGTTCGCGAAACTCACGCAGAGATAGAAATCTCTTTTCTCGACGTCCGGGGGCACGTCCGCCGCGATGTAGACGGAAAAAGTCTCGTCGCACAGCGTGTAGATGAGATAGGGCTTGTACGAACCCATCTCCTCAAAATCTTCGATCATCGAGATGCCGTAGAAGAGATGACGTGCGCCGACCATGATCGCGAGAAAAAACGCCGACACGGGATGAAACGCACCGAGGAGGAGCTCGATCGTCACGAATTCCATGGAGCCCGCGTAGATGACCGCCGCCATGAGGACGGGAATCCACGGCGCAAAGCCTTTGGACACCATGAGGAGACCATAGCTGATGCCGAAGACGACAAAAGCCGTCACGATGGGTAGACTCATCGGCCGTGCCGCGTGCCAAGTTTTGCGATTCATAAGCGCACCTCCTTTGCGTTCTCTGTTGCTCTCTCGATTGTAGAAAAAATGCGCGCGAAAGTCACGGTAGCACGCTAGCAAAGGGAAGCTCGCGCCGATCGGCGCAACAATATGTTTGCAAAAAAACGCGCCGGGCTTTTGGAGAAAAAAAGCGGGGCGCGCGGGAAAGTTTTTGGACTCTGCCGGAAATTTGGCATCCGTACGAGAAAACGGCGGGAGCATTTTTGGAAAAAGGACAAGAAAAAACGCCGTCTCAGGACGGCGCTTGTGCTTTTTTGGGTCGCGGTTGAGTCCAGTCGACCGTTTTGTAGACGATGAATCCGTAGAGCACGGTGAGGAGATTGCTCAGGAGCATGGAGATCCAGATGCCGTTCGCCCCGAGATCGGTGAGATGCTGGAAGGCGAAGATCATGGGGAGTCTGATGACCCAGAGTCTGCCGACGGTCATGCGCATCGAATAGTCCGTGCGTCCGGAGCCGTTGAAGACGCCCATGAGCGCGTTGAACGCGGACATGAGGGGCAGGATCGCGACGGAGTAGCCGATGTAGACGAAGGCGTCCGAGACCATCGAGCCGGACGGATTCTTGATAAAGAAGTGGAGGATCGCCACGCGATCGAGATAGAGATAGATGCCGCCCACGACGCCGAGGGCGACGGAAAGCATGAGCGCACGACGAAAGGCATCTTTGGCGCGTTCTTTTTGTCCGGCGCCGAGGTTTTGCCCGACGATGCTCGTAAGTCCCCCGCCGAAGCCCATCGACGGCATCATGATGAGGCCTGTGATGCGATTGACCATCGCGTAGGCCGCGAGCGTGTCCGTGCCGTAGCGCGCGATAAAGCCGTTGAGCACGAGAAAGCCGAGCGCACTGCCGCTGTTGCCGACCGCGGAGGGGAGTCCCACGCGGAGGATCTTCCGGAACATGGATTTTTTGGCGCGAAACCCGCGAAAATCGAAGAAGATTTCTTTCGCCGTCACGCGTAAGAGGAAAAATCCGCCCACCATCATGAGCGCTTGCGAGAGGATCGTCGCATATGCCGCGCCCGCGACGCCGAGGCCGAGGCCCTTGACACCGAATTTCGGCACGACATCGAAGATGAAGATCGGATCGAGGATGATGTTTACGATCATCGAGACGCCGCTGACGAGCGTGATGCTCTTCGTGGATCCTTCGGCGTTCATCATCGACTGAAAGACAAAATAGATGACGACGAAAGGATAGCCGAGAAAGAGAATCCGCATATAGGTGACGGAATGCATGTAGAGATCGTCCGCGCCGCCCATGAGCCCGACGAGCGTCGGTGTGAGCGCGTACCCGAGCGCCGCGAAGAGCAGGCCCACCGTGACGCCCACGATGAGAAGATGATTGGCGTATTCTTTGGCCTCTTCGGGTTTCCCCGCACCGATGAGCTGCGAGAGAATCGAGACGCCCGCGATCGACAGCCCGAAGCCGAGCGATGTAAAGAGAAAGGTGATCGGGAAGACGAACGCCGTCGCCGCGAACTCCGTCGTGCCGAGCTGACCGAGCCACACGCCGTCCGCGACATTGTAGAGCTGTTGGATGAGATTGTTGATGATAAGCGGGACACTCACCGTGAAGATCGCGCGGTAGAGCGAACCCGAGAGAATGAGTGTTCTGTTTTTTTCCATAAAGCCTCATTTCTAAAACACATGTCCAAGCTGTGATTTCAAGTCAAAAAACCTTCGATAAGATGCGAACAAGTATAGCACAAGGCGCGCAAACTTTCAAAAATGCACAATCTCGTGCCGTGAACAAATTATGAAAATCATTTCATATTTTTTGCAAAAACCCTTGCAAAAGGGCGCAAAAGCATCTATACTATACATAGGTCAAAGAAAGTCAAAGGAGGAAAAGGCCATGGAATATAAAGATTACTATAAGATCCTGGGCGTCGAGAAAACGGCCAGCGCCGACGAGATCAAGAAGGCCTTTCGAAAACTTGCAAAGGAAAATCACCCCGATCTGGTGGGCGGAGATAAAAAGAAAGAAGAAAAGTTTAAGGAAATCAACGAAGCGTATGAAGTCTTAGGCGACGAAGCGAAGCGCAAAGAATACGACGCGATCGGAGCGGGCGGATTCCGCCAAGGCATGAACTTCGATCCGCGCGATTTCGGATTCGATTCGTATGAGACGACGAACGCCGGCGGTTTCTCGGATTTTTTCAATCTCTTTTTCGGCGGTGCCGGGAGGAGAGCGGGAAACGGCGGCTTCTCGTATACGACGGGCAAAGCGCCCCGTTCGCGCTATGAAGCCGAAGTGACGATCACGATCGAGGAGGGCTATCACGGTACGACGAGGACCCTCGCACTCGGCGGCGGCACGAGTCCCAAGACCATTGAGGTAAAGATTCCCAAGGGCATCACGCCCGGCAAAAAAATCCGCGTGCGCGGAGAAAAATTCGGCATCGCTGGCGACATCTACGTCGCGATTCGTTTTGCCGAGGGAGCGAAACTCGAGGGGCTCAATCTCATCCGGACGCTCACGCTCGCGCCGTGGGAAGCGTATTTCGGCACCAAACGCACGGTCGAGACGATGGACGGGAAGATTCGCGTGACGATTCCGCCGCGCGTGCACTCAGGGAGTCGCATTCGCGTCGCCGACAAAGGCTATCGCGATATGAAAGGGAAGACCGGCGATCTCTATTTTGAAGTCGTCATCGACAATCCCTCTCTCAATGAAAAACAGCAAAGACTCATGCAAGAACTCATGGATCTTCATGAAGGGAGGTAAACCATGAACGAAAAAAACTATAGTCAAAGAATGCGCGAAGTGCTCGAAGCGGCACAGATTCGCGCGATCAAAAATATGCAACAGACGATCGAGGACGTCCACCTTTTGGCAGGGGCGATGGAAAAAGCGCCCGAGGTCGTGCGCGCATGTGCGTCCGCGGGAGCCGATGTCGATGCGCTCATGAAAGAAGCTTTTCGTGCGGCGGACGATCTGCCGCGCGTCGAAGGCTCGGAGAGTCTCTATCCGTCGACAAGCTACACGCGCTCGATTTTGCTCGCCGAGGACGATGCAAAAGGCGGCGAAGTCGGTGTCCACGCGCTCATGCTCGGCATCATCGGCGCCAAAGGGAAAGCCTCTGAACTTTTACGGAAATTCGGCGTCAATGAAGCGAACTATCGACGCGGCATGGAGACCATGACGCCCGAAGAACGCGCCGAAGCGGAGGAAAAGGGTGCGCTCGAGAAATACGGCCGCGACATCACCAAAGAAGCGCGCGCCGGCAAGATGGACCCCATCATCGGACGCGACGACGAGATTCGCCACGCGATCCGGATTCTTTCGCGCCGCACCAAGAACAATCCCGTCCTCATCGGCGACCCCGGCGTCGGTAAGACCGCCATTGTCGAGGGACTTGCACAGCGTATCGTGGCTGGCGACGTCCCCGAAGGGCTCAAAGGCAAGACCGTCTGGGAGCTCGACATGGGCGCGCTCATCGCCGGAGCAAAATACCGCGGCGAATTTGAGGAAAGACTCAAAGAAGTCCTCAAGATCCTCGAAAAGAGCGACGGAGAGATCCTTCTCTTTATCGACGAAATCCACACCATCGTCGGCGCAGGCAAGACCGACGGCGCCCTCGATGCATCGAATATGCTCAAACCCATGCTCGCGCGCGGTGAAATCCACACGATCGGCGCGACCACGCTCGACGAATATCGCGAATACATCGAAAAAGATCCCGCACTCGAACGTCGATTCCAGAAAATTCTCGTCGACGAACCGAGCGTCGAGGACACCATTTCGATTCTGCGCGGCATCAAGGAAAAATATGAGATTCACCACGGCATCCGGATCACAGACGAAGCCGTCATTCAGGCTGCCGTTATGAGTGGTCGCTATATCACCGACCGATTTCTGCCGGACAAGGCGATCGACCTCATCGACGAAGCGAGTGCGATGGTCAGGACCGAGATCGACTCCATGCCCGAGGCGCTCGACGAGATGAAGAGAAAGATTCTGCAACTCGAGATCGAACGCGCCACTCTGGGACGCGAAGACGATCCGCGCTCCCTCGAACGGAAGAAAATCCTCGAGGAAGACCTCGCCCGCGAGAAAACCCGTTTTGACGAAGAACTCTCCATCTGGGGCGAAGAAAAACGCGACGTCGAGCGACTCAAAGAAGTGAAAGCGAAGATCGACGAGACCAAGCACGAGATGGAAGAAGCCGAACGCGCCTATGATTTTGAAAAACTTTCCAAACTCCAATACGGCACGATGAAAGCCCTCGAGGCGGAACTCGCGGAAATCACGGAAAAACTCGAGCACAAAGACGCCAAATACGTCAAACTCGAAGTCACCGAGAACGAAATCGCGGACGTCGTCTCCAAGTGGACCGGCATTCCCGTCTCCAAACTCGCCGAATCCGAACGGGCAAAACTCCTTCATCTCGGCGAAGAGATCCACAAGCGCGTCATCGGACAGGACGCAGCCGTCGAAGCCGTCGTCCATGCGATTTTGCGCGCGCGGGCGGGACTCTCGGACGCCAATCGACCGATCGGTTCCTTCATCTTTATGGGACCCACCGGCGTCGGCAAGACCGAACTTGCGAAGACTTTGACCGAGGCCATGTTCGACGACGAGAAGAACCTTATCCGCATCGACATGTCCGAATATATGGAGAAACACAGCGTCTCGAGACTCGTCGGAGCGCCCCCCGGATACATCGGCTACGAGGAAGGCGGACAACTCACCGAAGCCGTCCGACGCCATCCGTACAGCGTCATCCTCTTTGACGAAATCGAGAAGGCGCACCCCGATGTCTTCAATATTCTCCTGCAACTCCTCGATGACGGGAGACTCACCGACAACAAGGGACGCGTCGTCGACTTTAAGAACACCGTCGTCATCATGACCTCCAATCTCGGCAGCGAAATGATTCTAAGAGGACTCGAGGTCGACGGCAAAATCACCGACGACACGCGCACCATGGTCGACGATCTCATGAAACGTTCGTTTAGACCCGAATTTCTCAACAGGATCGACGAAATCGTCCTCTTTACCCCGCTCGGGAAAGACGAAGTGAAGAAGATCCTCGAGATGCAAGTACGCGAAATCGAGAAACGACTCGAGGACAGGCGCATCACAATCGAGATGACCGACGCCGCCGAGGATTATATCCTCGCACGCGCCTACACCGCGCAATACGGCGCTCGCCCCATCGCACGATTCTTAAAACGTGAAGTCGAGACCGTCCTCGCTGAGAAACTCCTCGCAGAGGAAATCACCGAAGACATGCACGTCACGATCGACGCAGAAGAGGGTCGCCTCGTCTTCCGCTACGAACCAGCAGAAAAAGCATAAAGAGCATTCGCTCAATCAAAAAGCATCTTCCGACCCGGAGGATGCTTTTTTGTTGTCAAGACGCGTCGACGGTTCGCGCGTTATGTTTCTTCCTGTACGAGCGAACGGGTCAGGGAATAGGTGCAAAGGACGGCGAAGCTCGCGATGAAGATGGAAAGATATGCGGGCAAGATGCTCGCGAGATAGCCGTAGAACATATTGCCGAGGGGAATTGACGAGAGCGCAAGCATGCTGAAGACGGACATGATGCGACTGCGATAGGCATTGTCGATGTTTTTTTGGAAAAAGACTTGTGTTGCGATATTGAGCGGCATGACGGAACTGATGACGAGACAGTCGAGAATCGTAATGGCGATGACTACGGGCACGAGTTTTTCACTTCCTGCATGCACGCCGTACGTGACCGCACCTCCGATGAGGAACAGGAATCCCGCAATCGAGAGCGAACTGTAACGTAAGAGCCGCTCCGGCTCGATTTTTTTCACGAGCGGCAGAAGAAGGAGCGGCAAGACCACGCTCACGCCTGCCGTCGCCATGCGATATATGCCGTAGAGATATTCGCCCGTTCCGAGGACTTCCAAGAAGACATAGGTGATGACGACGCTAAAAATCGCCGAGAACGAAAAATTGATAAGCGGCGCGACGAGGACAAAAATTTTCGCAAAGCGGTTTTTCTTAAGTTCACGCACACCCTCGAGAAATTCCGAGAGATAGGTTTTGATGCCGCCGGATGATTTTTCTTCCCGAAGCGAAGCGTACGGCGTGTCGATGAAAAAAAGCAAAGCCAATGCCACGACGAGCAGTACGCCGATCAATAGGAAAGAACCGAAGATGCCGAATTGCTTGTAGATCCATGCCGCCAGCAAAGGGGTGGAGATATAGACGATGCCGTCGTCCACGCGCGAGAGCGTGATCGCCTCTTCCAAGAGTTCTTTTTCGACGATCTCCGGCAGGATCGAACTCTCCGCCGCATTGTAAAAGACTTCGACCATCTCGAGTATGACCACGAGGACGTAGACGGAGAAAAGCGATAGGTCGCCCGAACTCGCATAGACGGCGTATGCGCCCATCGTGATCGCCTGAATGAGCGTGAGGATGCGCATGATCCCCCTGCGCTCCAGTCTGTCACCTAAGACACCGCCCACAGGCGTGAGAAGAATCCTGGGGAGAATGACGATCGAGAGAATCGACGCATAGACGACGGGCGAACCCGTCCGATCCAAGATGTAGAGCGCGAGCGTGAACTGTAAAATATTGCTCGAGCCCATCGAGAACGCCGTCGCAAAGAAATAACTGAGATAACTTTTGTCCCGCAAGAGACTGAGAATCGGTTTTTGCATAGGAACTCCTTTCCGTGCGCCTAAAAAGCACGCGCATATCAAGCCTGAGAGATTGCAAAGGAGTATAGCAGAGACAAGAGATTCCACCCCCCCGGAAAAGAAAACGACCCTCCGGAAAAGGAAGATCGGCAGACGGTTCAAAACACATTTTCGTGCACCGATGAAAAAACACCCCTTCATAAACGCACGAATCCTCATATTTTTCTTTTTGGGCTTGCGTTTTGAATCCAAGGGACGCACGATAAGAAAAAAGACCGATGCGCCTATATCGATCTGAGATGCCGGACGCCGGAGAACGGTTTGGAGAGCGGTCGCGGAAGAGCCGGAAAGGGTCGCAACAAAAGGCGAATTCGCCGAAATGGACGAGCACAATGCCACGAGCGTCAAAGGAGGGGGAGTCATGAAGCTTTTATATTTTTTCGATGATAAGGTCAAACCGATCATCATGCGCGGAAAATATTATTGCAAGCCGGAGGACACAGGCATCTTAGAGGACGGAATCAGCTGCATTCGCGAATATGATGTCAATTTGTGGTTTTATACGAAAGACGGGAAAACCGTCGCGTTTGACAGCGGTCATCTCAACTATCGCAGGATCGGCGAAGAATTTGCAAAAATAGGCCTGGAGCCGGGGAACATACGACATCTCTTTTTGACGCATCTTGATACCGATCACGCGGGCGGAATCGATCGGAGCGCACGCAATATTTTTCCCAATGCCACGGTCTACATGAGCGCAGATGAGGAGAAATACATGACGCGCGAAATCCGTCGGAAAAAGATTTTTTACAATAGCGTCCGGATTGCCGACGGGTGGAAACCGATCCGAGGTGAAATGACTTTTGAGGTCGACGGCATTCGTGTGGAGGCAATCCCTGTCCCCGGACATACGGTCGGACACACCGTCTATATTGTGGAGGACAAAATGATGGTCTCGGGCGACTGCCTCGCTATCAATGAAAACGGCGGCTATGCGTTTTTTGATTTTTTCACGCAGAATCCCGCAAAGAACAAAGAATCTTTGCTCCGCCTGCAAGAGAAACTCGCGGGGCGCGCGCTCACCTATGTCTGCACGGGACACAGTGGAATCCATCCTTATTCGGAAAAAATCTTTGCACATATCGACGAAAGTGCCGTATTTGGAAAGAAAACGCCCTTTCACAAGGACGGCGAATATAATCCGTTCGTTTGAAAGTGCAAGAAGCCTGCAAGAAGAATCAAAAAGCATCTTCCAATCCGGAGGATGCTTTTTTGTGCTTGAACCTTTTTTCTTGACAAGTACACTTGGCGCGCGTACAATCAAAAACGGAAGGAAAGACAAGTACACTTGGTAGGAGGGAAGCATGGATACAAGGACGGACAAAGAAAAAATTTTGGAACGGTTTCGACGCGAGAACGCGCTTGCCGATGAGCGGGAGAAGGATCTCGATCTCAAGGCGAACGCGCTCGGGATCCTCTTTTCCGCGGTAAGTTTTCTCATCCTCTTTATCGTCGCGAAGGTGAGAGGTCTCGACGACACGGGTGCAAGACTCATGTTTCTCTCGATTCTCCTCGGCAACACGCTCTACAAATTTCTCAGGCAACGGAAAGAGTTGAAGACGTGGCAGAACGTCTCGTATCTCCTCTTTCTCGTCGGCGGCACGATCCTCTACATCGCGTATCTCGTGGATTGGGTGCGCGTAAGATGAACGAGAAACTGATTCTACGGAACCGACTCAAGGACGCGCGCACGGAAGCGGGACTCACGCAGAAAGAGCTCGCGGAGCATATCGGCGTCTCGAGGAATACCATCAGTTCGATCGAGACGGGCGAATTTTGCCCCACGTCGAAACTCGCGCTCATTCTCTCGATCGCGCTTGACAAAAAATTTGAAGAACTCTTTTATTTTGATCTCGAAGGAGGGGAACGCGAATGAAAAAACAAAGTCTCTTAGGAAGGCAAACGACGATGAATGTGGAAAAAACGCGCGCTTACTATGAAGATTTTCATGAAGAAGATCGATGCCCGTGCGCGTATTGCGGGAATTACGAACGAGAAATCGCACGCGCCTATCCCGCGCTCGCGAAGACGCTCGAGGAGATGGGGATCGACATCAAAAAACCGTTCGAGACCATGCCGCTCGAACCCGACGCGGACGGGATCGAGTACATCGGTGCGCAATACCTCGTCCTCGGAGAGGAGACGGGCTTTGAAAGAACGCGCGTGGGAGACGTCGTGATTGACCTCGCCGAGACGCATCCGACAACGGATCTCGAAGAAGTTCATTTTGTCATCGAAGTCGGCCCTGCCCATCTCCCGTGGACGGAAGAAACCGGCGAATCATAAAAAAAGCATCCCGATCGGGTTGCTTTTTTTGTGTTTGGCCAAGCGCTTCGAATCGGAGCGATTGAAAAAAAGCGCCGTGGAGTCGACGCTTCCGGACGGGGAAAGCCGAGCGGACGCGAAAAAAGACCGTCGGGCCGATGCTTTTGGACGGTGAAAACCGATTTGACGAAAAAAAGAACCGTCGAGCCGATGCTTTTGGAGGCTCAAAGCCGAGCGGACGCGAAAAAAGCACCGTCGTTCGGATGCTTTTTTCGGCGAAAACGGTCGTGACGGAAAAAAGAAATCCGCATCGCGCTTGCGAAAACGGGGAGGGCTTGCGCGGGGAAACGGGTTTGTGCGAACCCGGGGCGCATTTATGCTATACTGAGAGGTAGAAATGAGCTTTTTTGGAGGAGGATAAGCCATGATTGATATCAAACTCTTACGCGAGAATCCGGATCTCGTACGCGAAAATATGCGCAAGAAATTTCAGGAAGATCGTCTGCATCTCGTCGACGAGGCGCTGGAGTTCGACCGTCTGTTCCGTGCGGATAAGACCGAGGCGGACGGCCTCAGAGCCGATCGCAACAAGATCTCGAAAACCATCGGCATGCATGTGGCGAAGAACGAGAAGGACGAAGCCGAGCGTGCGAAAGAAGAAGTCAAGAAGATCAACGCACGTCTCGAGGAACTCGAGGAGAACGAGAAGAAACTCGCCGAGGAACTGCGCGAGCGTATGATGTCCATTCCGCAGATCATCGGAGACGAAGTGCCGATCGGGCGCGACGACAGCGAGAATGTGGAGCTCGAACGCATCGGGGAGCCGGTGGTTCCGCCGTATGAGATTCCGTATCACGTGGATATCATGGAAAAGCTCTCGGGGATCGATCTCGACAGCGCGAGAAAGACTTCCGGCGCGGGTTTTTACTACCTCACGGGCGATATTGCGCGCTTACATTCCGCGATTCTTGCCTATGCGCGCGATTTTATGATCGACCGCGGTTTTCTCTATTGCATTCCGCCGTTTATGATCCGCCGCTCCGTCGTGGAGGGGGTCATGAGTTTTGAGGACATGGAGAATATGATGTACAAGATCGAGGGCGAGGATCTGTATCTCATCGGGACGAGCGAGCACTCGATGATCGGACGTTTTATCGACACGATCACGCCTGCAGAGGAGCTGCCTTTGAAACTCACGAGCTATTCGCCGTGTTTTCGCAAAGAAGTCGGCGCACACGGCATCGAGGAGCGCGGCGTCTATCGCATTCATCAATTTGAAAAACAGGAGATGGTCATCCTCTGCGAGCCGGAGGAGAGCCCCGCTTTCTATGAAGAAATGCTCAATCTCACGGTGGAATTTTTCCGTTCGCTCGACATTCCCGTGCGCAAACTCGAGTGTTGCTCGGGCGATCTTGCGGATCTCAAAGTCCGTTCCTGCGACGTCGAGGCGTGGAGCCCGCGTCAGGAGAAATATTTCGAGGTCGGCAGTTGCTCCAATCTCGGAGATGCACAGGCAAGACGTCTGGGCATCCGCGTCCGCGATGAAAACGGCGTGCATTTTGCCCATACCTTGAACAACACCGTCGTCGCTCCGCCGAGAATGCTCATCGCCTATCTCGAAAACCACTACGAAGAAGACGGCTCCGTCACGGTGCCCGAGATCCTAAGACCGTATCTCGGAGGGAAAGAAAAACTTTCGTAGGGAGGGTTCCCGATGAAAAAACAGCTGAAAACCATCGTCCTTTTGTCTTTATTCGTCCTCTTGGTCGCATGCAGCGGTCCCGAGGCCGCCACGTCGGAGGAAAGCGAGGCGACGGGTGATATTGCACCGGCGATCGAGATCGACGCACTGGGGCTTACGGTCTCGGTGCCCGATCGTTTTTCCGTGCTCTATCGGTCCGGCGAGGACACGCTCATCCTCTCGGAACGGCTCTCTCCCTTGCGTCGCATTGTCGTAAAACGCATCGAGCCCATGCCGGTGGGAGAGGTGAAACCGTTCGACTATTATCCCGAGGCCGTCTTCGGTACGGCGCGGGAGGTGGACGGACTCATCGAATATCCGTACTATGTCGCGCGCGGCGAGAACGTAATCGAGGGGGGGCTTGTGATCGGCGGGGACAGAGATTTTCCCGTGGCGATTCTCATCGAGACCGAGAACGAGGCCAAACGCGATCCCCTGTATGAAGTCGTACGCGCGATGCACTGGCGTTTTCCCGACACGGATGCGGCAAAATATCGCAAGAGACTCATGCACGCCGCGACCGATACGGATGCGGTCCGAGCCGAGTCGGAATATCTTACGACGTTTCTCAAGGAACATCCCGAGGCCGCGAATGCCGCGCTCATGGATTTTTCGGATTATCTTGCCGAAGCGGTGAAACGCGCACCGAGCCATTTTCTCGGAGAGGAATTTCCGACGGTCGTGCGCGAGGACGGGCGGGAGGAATTTGACCGCGTGGGCGATCTTATCGCGAAGAAAGATCGATTCACCGAGCCGTTCCGCGGCGCCATCGATCGTATGGAGAAGATCTTAGGCAAACGCATGGATCCCGCCACTTTCGTCGACGAGAAGGACTGGGACGCATATATTTCGCGCTATCACGATCTCGAGGAGGAATTCCTCAAGGATCCCGCGACCCATTATCTCGAGTCGATCCTCAAGAAGGAGATTCGCGAGGCGCACAGACTCTTTATCCTCGGCATCGAGGACCCGTATGTCGCGCGTGTCGCGTATTCGCACTATGTGCAGAATTATCCCGACAGCAAATACCGCGAGATCATCTACGATATTTTCATGCGCTTCGATGCGCACGATCCGGACTATGCCGCGAAACGCAGAGAGACCTATGAAAAATGGGAGCGTGAAAATCTCGGCATCATGGAATCCATTTGAACGGACAACATAACGAGCGTCGCCGAGTTGCGGCGCTTTCCATTCCTCGAAAGGAGGGACTATGCGAAAGAAAATTTCCGTAACGGGCATGCACTGTGCGGCTTGCAGTGCGCGAGTAGAAAAAGTATTGGGACGGATCGAGGGCGTTTCGTCCGCGAAAGTCAATCTCATCGCCGAGAAGGCGGAGGTCGTCTATGAATCGCCCGCGACACCGGAGGAAATGATCCGCGTGATCCGACGCGCGGGCTACGATGTGGCGAAGGAAGAGCGCACCTTTGTTCTCACCCCGTCCATCAAAAAAGAAACGGAGAGCCTCCAAGGGCTCTTCGGAGACGAAGTGGAGGTCACACTCTTGCCGGACGGAGAGAGCGTGAAACTCCGCTATGATTCGGGGCTCCTCGATGAAGATAAGATCCTCGAGATTTTCCGCACGGCGGGCTACACGGCCAAAGTCTACGACGACGACCGCACGCATGCCGAGAAGATTCGAAGAGAACGGGAGTTTACGGCCTTGAGACGCGATTTTTTCATCGCGCTCGTCTTTACGATTCCGCTCTTTGCCGCGATGTTTTTCCACATGGCGGGCGTCGAAAACTTGCTCATGACGGGGTGCGTGCAGTTTGTCCTCGCGTCGATCGTGGAATTTATCCCCGGGCGGAGATATTTTCGCTCGGCGTTTGCGTCGATAAGAGGCGGTGGGGCGAATATGGACGTCCTCGTCGTCATGGGCACGATGGCGGCGTATCTCTTTTCCATCTATGAATGGCGGACGGGCGGGATGGATTTTTATTTCGAATCGTCCGCGACCATCATCACGCTCGTGCTCCTCGGCAAGACTTTTGAGGCGCGGGCCAAGGCGAAGACCGGCGAGGCGATCGAGAAGCTCAAAGAGCTCACGCCCGAGACGGCGCGGATCGTGCGCGCGGACGGCACGAGAGAGGACGTGCGCATGCGCGATGTCGATCTCGACGATCGCGTGGAGATTCTCCCCGGCGAACGCATTCCCGTGGACGGCGTCGTCGTCGAAGGCATGACGCATGTCGACGAATCCATGCTCACGGGCGAAAGTCTCCCCGTGAAAAAGGAACCCGGCGAACGGGTGACGGGCGGCACGGTGAATCGCGAAGGGAATCTTATCGTGCGCGTCGATGCGGTGGGGAGTGCCACCGCGCTGGCCCGCATGGTCCGACTCGTCGAAGATGCGCAACTTGAGAAAGCCCCCGTCGAGAGACTTGCGGACAAGATTGCGGGCATTTTCGTGCCCTGTGTCATCGTCGCGGCGATCGCGACCTTCGGACTCACCTACGCGTTTCTCCATACCTTTGACACCGCGCTCTTACGCGCCGTGGCGGTGCTCGTCATCGCCTGCCCGTGTGCGCTGGGCCTTGCGACTCCGACCGCCATCATGGTCGCGACGGGCGAAGGGGCGAAACGCGGGATTCTTTTCAAATCCGGCGTCGAACTCGAGAAGGCGCACCATCTCAAGGCGATGGCTTTTGACAAGACCGGCACGCTCACCGTCGGCGAAGCGAAACTCACCGACTACGAGGGCGATCTCGCCGTCGCCGCCGCGCTCGAACGCAAGAGCGAACACACGCTCGCCGAAGCGATTGTCGCCGCCGCGGACGAAGCGGGCGTCGAGGAAAAGACCGTCACCGATTTTCGCGCGGTGCCCGGCTACGGCGTGGAAGGCGTCGTGGACGGCGTATCCTATCGACTCGGGAAGTCCGAATGGGCGGCCCCCGGGGAGGAAATCGCATTTGCCGACGCGACGAAGACCGTCGTCGTCCTCTCGGACGGCAAGGTGCGCGGCGTCTTTGCCATCGCCGACACGATGAAAGAGGACGCACCCGAGACCGTTGCGAAACTTGCGAAACTCGGCATCAAGAGTGTCCTCGTGACCGGCGACCAGAGAAGCGTCGCCGAGGAAATCGCCCGGGAGACCGGCATCGAAGACGTACGCGCCCGCGTGCTCCCCGATGAAAAAGCGGAGATTCTCAAGGAACTGCGCGAACAATACGGCGTCGTCGGCATGGTCGGAGACGGCATCAACGATGCACCCGCTCTCGCCCTTGCGGACGTGGGTTTCGCCATGGGCACGGGCACCGACATCGCGATGGAAGCGGGGGACATCACCATTTCCTCCGGCAAACTCACATCCATCCCCGTCGCCGTCGCCCTCTCGCGCGCCACCATGCGCATCATCAAGGAGAATCTCTTCTGGGCATTTTGTTATAATACGATTGCGATCCCCGTTGCGGCACTCGGATATTTGAGCCCCATGCTCGCGTCCGCCGCCATGGCGTTCTCGAGTGTGAGCGTCGTCACGAACAGCCTCAGGCTCAAACGATTCGATCCCGCACGCTACGGCATCGCGAAGAAAAAGGAGGCAAAATCATGAAAGAAATCATCAAAGTGGAAGGCATGAGCTGTGAGCATTGCAAAGCATCCGTCGAGAAAGGAATCTCCGCGGTCGAAGGCGTCACGAAGGTCACCGTCGATCTTGCGGGCGGCACTGCGACCGTCGAAGGCGACTATTCCATGGACGCGGTGAAAAACGCCATCGAAGACGCGGGCTTTGAAGTCGGCGCATAGATCAAAAAAAAGAACCGTGTAGACGGTTCTTTTTTTGTGGCCAAAAGCGCTGTGAACATTTCTCGGCGCGACGCAAATCTTTTCACGCACAAATTTTTCCGCGCGCAAAAATTTTCCCGCGCGCAAAAATTATCTCCGGCGCGTGCGTTTTGTGTAAATTATTTTCGGCGCGCAAAATTCTTGGCCCGTCAAAAAACCCCGTCGTCCTTTCGGCTGACGGGGTTTTGTTTTCTTGTTGCGTTTAGAGAATCGTCAGTCCGCCGTCGGAGACGAGGATCTGTCCGTTGATATTCGACGCGTCGTCCGACGCGAGGAAGAGGAGATTCGCCGCGATTTCGTCCGCGGTCGCGACCATTTTGTCGAGCTTGGGCCCGCGCATGACGACTTCCATGCCTTTTTCATCGACGTCGTTCATGTTCGAGAGAATCTCCGTGGCGATGCCGCCGGGGGCCACCGCATTGGTGCGGATCCCGTCGTTTGCATACATGGCCGCGGTATTGCGCACGAGGCCTTCGATGGCGCTCTTCGACATCGTGTACGCGACGCCCGCTTTGCCGCCGCGGATCGACGCGATGGATCCCGTGGCGACGATGGCGCCGCCATCCTTCATGAGGGGAATCGCGCCTTGGAAGAGGCGAAACGTGCCCTTGACATTGATCGCGAAGATGCGATCGAGATTCTCCTCGGTGCAATGCGTCACGGGCTCGAACTTGTCCATGACGCCCGCATTGGCGATGAGAATATCGAGTTTGCCGTGCGCGTTCTCGACGGTTTCGAAGAGCCTAGCGACGTCCTCGCGTTTCGACACATCGCCCGCGACGGGGATGATCTCGCCCGTCAAATGTTCGGCGCGCGCTTCGTCTCGTAAGCTTTCGAGTTTCTCTTCTCTGCGCGCAAACGCATAGACGGTCGCGCCTTCTCGCGCCGCTCGGAGACTCGTACTGCGTCCGACGCCCGATGATGCGCCGGTCACGATCATGATTTTATTTTGAAATTTCATAGTGACCTCCTTTTTCAAACTCAATGTTCATGGTCCGAGAAATGATCCGAAAGGGGCCGTATCCTTTGCGTTCGGAAGGACGACTTTCCTCTGCCGATTTTCTTTTTTTCTCAAAAGATGCTACAATGGGAATACGAAAACAGGTCTTCCTCTTCCCCAAAGGGGCGCAAAAAGCCTTAAATGTCCTGGCGAGTAATTGCCTTGACCTGAGGGGGAACGCCTGTTTTTTTATTCCTTCGAAACATCCCTCTCTACGAATACATACCCAAACGGGCGCCCGCCGGCACATTCTTGCGTTTCCGCGAAATCTTCGTCTCATGGTATAATAGGCGCATGGAAAGAAAGTGAGGATCTTATGCTTACAATCAACAAGGAACTCGTCCGCATGAATCGTGCGGGGAAAAAAATACGTCTCGCGCTCTACGGCGTGGGCAAGATGGGGCGTGCGCTCATCGCACAGATGTCGACGATTCCCGCGATGTGCCCGTCCGTGATCGTGAGTCGCACGGAAGAAAAAGCGGTGAAGGCGCTCTTAAATTCCGGCGTCAAACTCATGCATATTACAAAGACCGACGATCCCGAGAAAGCGCGTGCGGAAGTCCTCGCGGATCATTTTGTCGTGACGACGGATCCCTATCTCCCGATGGCCATCGGAGAGATCGACGCAATTGTCGATGCGACGGGGAATCCCGATTTTGGCGCGGAGATTACCCTTGCCGCAATCGAAGCGAAGAAGGACATCATCACGCTCAATGTCGAGATGGACAGCGCCGTCGGGCCTGAGCTTTTACGCCGCGCGGAAAAAGCGGGCGTGGTCTACACGCTCTCTGCGGGCGACGAGCCGGGTGCCATCATGGAACTCGTCGATTTTGCGCTCGGAGTGGGTTTTGATCTCCTCGCGGTCGGCAAGGGCAAGAACAATCCCCTCGACCGCACGGCGACGGCGGAAAAACTTGCGGACACCGCACGCGCACAGGGGCTCAGCCCCAAGATGCTCACGGGTTTTGTCGACGGCACCAATACGATGATCGAACTTACCACCGTGGGGAACGCGATCGGTTTTGTCCCCGACGTACCCGGCTGTCACGGACCCGAGGCCGATGTCGAAGCGCTCTCGAGGATCTTTACGCGCAAAGAGGACGGCGGGATCTTAAACGGCTACGGCATTGTCGACTATGCGTTCGGCGTCGCGCCGGGCGTCTTCGTCCTCGTGACGAGCAAACGCGACGATGTCAAATCCCTCATGCACTATCTCGGTATGGGCGAAGGGCCCGTCTTTGCGCTTCTGAGACCCTATCATCTCACGAGCCTCGAGACGCCGTCGTCCATCTACCGCGCCGTCATCGATCGCGACGTGACGCTGGCACCGTCCGCGGGGCAAGTTTGCGATACCGTGGCTGTGGCCAAACGCGACCTCGCACCGGGCGAAATCGTCGAGGGCATCGGCGGAGAGCATCTCTACGGGATGATTCTCTCGCATATGACGACCCTCGAGGAACACTACATTCCCATGGCGCTCGTGGAAGGCGCGACCGTCTTAAAACCCGTGCGCAAAGGCGAATACATCCGCCGCGGGGATCTCGCACTCCCCGACAATACCATCGTACGCCTGAGAAAAGAACAGGACGAGAAGGAGGAACTATGAGACTCATGATTGCGCTGGGCGGCAACGCGCTCGGCGACACACCGCTAAGACAGATCGAGAACGCCGACCACGCCGCGAAGATGATCGCCGACCTCGCCGAAGCGGGACACGACATCGTCCTCGCCCACGGCAACGGCCCCCAAGTCGGCATGATTGCCCGCGCATTTGAAGGCGCACACGTCCCCGATATCGAGCTCCCCGAGAGCGGCGCCATGAGCGAAGGCTACATCGGCTACCATCTCACCAATGCGATCGACAATGTCTTTCGCGCGCGCGGCATCGAAAAAGACGTCGTCACTGTCGTCACGCGCGTCGAAGTCGATCCCGACGATCCCGCTTTTCTCCATCCGACCAAACCCATCGGATCCTTTCTCTCCGAGGAGGATCTCTGGGAAGCCATGGCAAAACACATCCCCGTCCTCCCCGATGCGGCAGGACGCGGCATGCGGCGCGTCGTCGCAAGCCCCCTGCCCAAGGACATCCTCGAGACCCCGAGCATCCTCGCCCTCGTGGAATCCGGTGCGCTCGTCATCGCGGGCGGAGGCGGAGGCATCCCCGTCGTCCGGACCGAGAAAGGCTATGAAGGCGTGACCGCCGTCATCGACAAGGACTACACCGCCGAGAAACTTGCGGAACTTACCGACTGCGATCTCTTTATCATCTTGACCGAAGTCGAATACGTTTCGCTCCGTTTCGGCCAACCCGACGAAGAAAAACTCACCGAGATCACCGTATCGGAAGCGGAACAATACATCGAAGAAGGCCATTTCGGCAAAGGCTCCATGTTACCCAAAGTCGAAGCCGCCGTGGCGTTTGCCAAATCCGGAAAAGACCGCGTCGCCGTCATCACCTCGCTCGAACATGCCGGCGAAGCACTCACTGGAGGAACCAGAATCAGGAGGGATGCATCATGGGCATGAGTTGCCCCAATTGCGGACGGGAGACCGAATTTCCCGTATTTCCGTACATCAATGTCGAAGACGAACCGAGATTCAAAGACGAGATCCTCTCGGGCAGACTCTTTCATTTTGCCTGCAGAGAGTGCGCCTTTGAGACACCCGTGAACTACAATATGCTCTACAAAGACCGCGAGAAGAAACTTCTCGTCTTCCTCTTTCCCGGGGAAGAAGACGTCCCCGCCGAACTCGACGAGGGCCTGCTTGCCTACGAAGACGGTTGGCGCATGCGCATGGTCCGAGACGCGCGCGACCTCTCCGAGACCATCGAGATCCGCGATCACGGAAGGGACGACCGCGTTCTCTCCGCGATGAAAATTCTCGCCCGGATCCTCTTTGCGGAGAAAAACCCCGACACCGTGCTCGGCACCCTCTACTACGACGGAGAAGCCGACGCATTTGCCGGCGAAACGGAAGGCGGCGCGATCTATTTTCCCATTCGCGAAGACGAATACGAGATCATCGAAAGGAGAGTTCCGCCCGAACCCAAGAAATTTCTTATGGTCGACGAGACCTACGGCAAGAGCCTTTTAAAATAATCCAAAAAAAGAAAAGCCCCGCGCGGGCTTTTTTTGTGAAACGAAACGGCAAAAAAGAAATTCCTTGGAGAAAAGAAGAGAAGCGAACGCGATAAAGAAAGCAATATGGTATAATAAAGGGGTAAACACATGATCACTTGACCGGAAGATAGAGGGGAGAATGCTATGTATACCGTTGGACAGAAAATCGTACACCCCATGCACGGCGCAGGCACCGTCGTTGAAGTTTTGGAAAAAACCGTCTTGGGAGAAACCAAAGACTATTATAAAATTCAAATGATGTTACGCGGCATCGAGATTCTCGTCCCCGTCGATCGTTGTGAAGCGATCGGTTTACGCAATGTCATGACCGAAGAGGAGTATGAGGAACTCATCGAAGTCCTCGACGGCAAAATGAGCAAGATGCCCAAGAACTGGAACCAACGCTATCGCGCCAATATGGAACGCATCAAGACCGGCGACATCCTGGAACTCGGCAGCGTCGTGAGGAACCTCATGCTCCTCGACGCCAACAAGGGCCTCTCCGCCGGCGAAAAACGCATGCTCATCGGCGCCAAGCAGATGATGATCTCCGAGATGATGATCCTCACCGGCGAGACCATGGAAGCGGAAGAAGCTTTCGTCGACGCCCATGTATTGAACTCGGAAAGCTAACAAAGCATCGACAATCGAATACGAAAGGAGCTTAAGATGATTAAAAAAGTTTTTCGCGTCCTCTTTGCAGTCCTCGGCGCGATCCTCTTCTTACTCCTCGCGAACCTGCTCTTTGACGAGCACATCCTCGGCTTTATCGGATGGCAAAAGACGGTCTTTCTCGTAGGCGCCAGCCTCGTAACCGCTATTATTTTTTATTTTTTATCCCGACCCGTCTTTCATCTCATCGAAAAAGTCGTCGAACGCCTGGAAAAAGAATTTCAAGACATCCCGAGCATTGACCTCATCTTCGGGATCTTGGGACTTGTCATCGGACTCGTCCTCGCCTTTCTCATCAGCCAACCGCTCTTGAGACTCCAGATTCCCTATCTCGGGAACGTCCCCGGCGTCCTCGCGTCCATTTTGCTCTATATTTTCCTGGGCTATCTCGGACAAGCGCTCGCCAATCAGAAAAAACGCGATTTTCCGAAGAAACTCTTGAATCTCAACAAACTCCGGGAAGCAAAAGAAAAAGAACCGCGCGAACTCCACGACCGCAAGAAAAAGAAAAAGGACATTGAATCCGCGAAGATCCTCGACACCTCCGTCATCATCGACGGACGCATCGGCGAAATCATCGACGCCGGCTTTCTCGAAGGCACCGTCGTCATCGCCCAGTTTGTACTCGAGGAACTCCAACACATCGCCGACAGCGAGGACCACTTAAGACGCGCGCGCGGAAGACGCGGACTCGACCTCATCAATGAGATCCAGGAAAAAGGTAAAATCCCCGTCTACATCGACGGCAACATGTACCCCGAAGTGAAAGAAGTCGATATGAAACTTCTTCACCTCACGCAGGACCTCGACGGCAAAATCCTTACCAACGACTACAATCTCAACAAAGTCGCCCGTGTACGCGGCATTCCCGTCCTCAATATCAACGAGCTCGCGAACGCCATGAAACCCGTCGTCGTCACCGGCGAAAAAATCACCGCCGAGATCGTCCGCCCCGGCAAAGAACGCAATCAGGGCATTGCCTATCTCGAAGACGGCACCATGATCGTCATCGAAGACGGCAAATTCCACATCGGCAAGACCAAAGAAGTCGAAGTCACGAGTGTGCTTCAGACCGCAGCAGGGAAGATGATCTTTGCAAAACTCGCCGACAAATAAAAAAAGACACAAAAAACTCCGCCCGGAAATCCGAGACGGAGTTTTTTTTATTCTAGTCGTTATTCGATTCGTCCTTTTTTTGATCCAGTTCAAAAATATCCACGCGATCGAGATTTTCATACCGGTACGAAGATGCGATCCCGCGAAGATAGACCTCGCGATTTTCCGTCTCCTCCGTGAGCGCCGCGTAGAGCAGCGTCTTGAGCTCCAAGGGATTCACGGGAGAACGCTCCATCGCCGAGAGATACGATTCCTTATCCACCTTCGACCAGTCCACGCACACGCCGAGCTCCGCCTTGAGAATTTCGTCGAGCCAGATTCGCGTCGCCCGACCGTTCCCCTCTCGGAACGGATGCGCCACATTCATCTCGACATATTTCTCGACGATCTCGTCCCAAGTCGTCTGCGGCATTCGCTCGATGATCTTGAGATTCTCCTCGAGAAAGAGAACCGGGGCAAAACGAAAATTTCCTTTGGAGAGATTCACCGTGCGGATTTTGCCCGCGAACGAAAAGAGATCCCGGAAGAGATATTCATGAATCCGCATGAGTTCTTCAACCGTGCCGGATTTTTCGGGACGCAGAAGCCCCAGGTCCCACAGTTCAATCGCACGCAGTTTGCTTCTTTTTTCTTCTTCCATCGGAATCCCTCCTTCCATGTTCTCTCTATTTTATCACATAGAATGTATCACATAGAAAAAACTCCGCCCGGAAATCCGAGACGGAGTTTTTTTATTTTTCCCGATTGATTACCCAACCGTGGTCCAGTAGATTCGATGCTTCGGCAAAGGTAAAAGCGTGCTCGATTGCGCCGTAGGTATAGTCCTTGGCGCGTCCGACCGCTTCCTCGAGCGAAAGCCCCCGGGCGAGATACGAAGCAATCGCACTCGAGAGGGTGCAACCCGTCCCGTGCGTGCCGTTCTCACTTTTTTCGGGGATCCGTCGGACCCGATACCAGCGAACGCCTTCATCCGATGCGAGCACATCGTTCGCACCGTCCGGCGCATGGCCGCCCTTCACAAGGACCGCCGTGCCGTACCGATCCCGAAGCTCCGTCGCCGCACGTTCCATCTCCTCTTCCGAGGAAATCGCGCGCCCGAGAAGTGCCTCGGCTTCCGTGAGATTTGGGGTGATCACCGTGGCCAATGCAAAAAGATGAGTAAGCTCTCTTTCGGCATCTTCCGTAAGCAGTCTCGCACCGCTCGTCGCCACCATGACGGGATCCACCACCAGACGGCGAACCTCGTAATGAACGAGCCTCTCCGTCACCGCACGAACCACCGAGGGACGACCTAGCATCCCTACTTTGACCGCGTCGGGAATGACATCCCGATAGACCGCATTGATTTGTTCTTTGATAAAACTCTCGGACACATCCTCGATCGCAGAAACCCCCATGGTGTTTTGCGCCGTAAGGGCAGTAATGACGGGCATCCCGTACACACCGCATGCGAGCATGGTCTTGAGATCCGCGGCGATCCCGGCACCGCCGATGGTGTCGTTCCCCGCGATTGTGAGCGCCTTGGGTATCAAAAAATCCTCCTTTTCATGCAAAAAAGTGGTGTCCCCGATTTTGCATGTTCATTATAAGGCCTTTGCTTTTTGAAGTGCGTAGATTACGACCACACTGATAAGACTCCCCACGACCGTCGAGATCAGGAAAGGCACAATGTACGCCGTGAAAACAACCTTGTTGGGATCCACACCCAGGACACGGATTGCGATCGGATACGCGAGAAGCGCACCCAAGACCCCCGTTCCCAGGACCTCCCCGACAAACGTCGCCGGCAAGGATTTGAATTTTTGATAGACGAGCCCCGCAAGGAGTGCGCCCACCATCGAACCCGGAAAAGCCAAGACGCTTCCGAGCCCCAGTAGATTCCTGATGAGACTTGCCGTAAAAGCGACGCCCACGCCCCACCAGGGACCTAAGAACACCGCGCACGCGACATTCACCATATGCTGGACCGGAGCACATTTACTCCCCAGCACCGGGAACGAGACGAAACTGCCGACCACCGCAAGCGCAGTCATCATGCCGGCAAAAGCAAGTGCATTATTTTTTTTCATAAGAATTCCTCCCTTCTCACGCCCGCACACGCCCTCGGCCTTCATAAGGCGCCGCGAGCAAAGGTCATCGGGAAGAGGGGAAAGGCCGCAAAAATGCGTCCTCATTTAGTATAGGAAAAGAACTGTAAAATAGCAAGGCGCAAAAAACTACACGCTTGGACACAAAAAACGGAGCGCTCGATCGAGGCTCCGTTGTGTTTGTATTAGAAAAACCCCGGCTATGCCGGGGGGATTCTTATTGGTGGAAATGCACCCGACGGAGAGGACCGAGTGCATGGAGTTGCTCAATTCCAAAAAACCGCTTGTCATGCGAATGGCCAATTCCAAAAACCCAATCGGCATGCGATTGGTCAATTCCAAAAACCCGATCGGCATGCGAAAAAATCTTTCATCGCGGCAAAGAAAAGGGCGTGGGTCGGGCGCGATGAAAAAATTTTTCACGGGAAAGCGCTATCCGAGGAAAACGGGGATTTTTCACGCGTTTACTTGTGATACAATGGGTGCATCAATAAAAGAGGAGGGATTTTTTTGTCAGAACAATCATTTCTCGATCGCCGGTTTCGACTGAGCGAGCGAAACACAAACGTGAAGAATGAAATCATGGCGGGTCTGACGACCTTTATGACTATGAGTTACATTCTCGCGGTCAATCCGGGCATGCTTGCCGATGCGGGCATGGATAAGGGCGGCGTCTTTACGGCGACCATCGTTGCATCCATTATCGCGATGCTCGTGATGGGGCTCTACGCCAATCTCCCGTTTGCACTCGCTCCGGGCATGGGGCTTAACGCATTCTTTGTCTATACGGTCGTCCTGGGTATGGGGCACAGTTGGCAGTATGCGCTTACGGCAGTCTTTATCGAAGGTGTTATTTTTATCCTGATGAGTCTCTTCAATGTCCGTGAGGCGATCTTCAATGCGATTCCGATGAGTCTCAAGAAAGCGGTCTCCGTGGGCATCGGTCTCTTTATTGCCCTGATCGGTCTTTCGAGCGCGGGCGTCATCGTCCAAGGCGAAGGCACGCTCGTCTCTCTCGGGAATCTCCTGACGCCGGGCGCAGCGGTCACGTTCGTCGGCATCATCGTCATGGCGATTCTCATGGCGAAGAAAGTGCGCGGTGCACTTCTCTACGGCATTCTCATCTCGACCGTCTTTGCGCTCATTCTCGGCGTTACGCATGCACCGGAAGCTTGGTTCCAACTGCCTCCGTCGCTCGCACCCGTCGCATTCAAACTCGAGTGGAAGAATATCTTCACCTGGGAAATGTTCTCAATCATGTTCACATTCTTATTCGTCGACCTCTTTGACACCGTCGGCACGCTCGTCGGCGTCGCTTCCAAAGCCAATCTTCTCGACGAAAAAGGTGAACTTCCCGCGGCAGGTCCCGCGCTCTTTGCGGATGCCATCGGCACGACTGTCGGCGCACTTCTCGGAACCTCGACCGTTACGACTTTTGTCGAGAGCGCATCGGGTGTTACGGAAGGCGGACGCACGGGACTTACGAGTCTCTCCGTCGCATTCTTCTTCTTCTTAAGCCTGTTCCTGTTTCCGATCTTTGCCATCATTCCGTCGCAGGCAACGGCACCGGCACTCGTCATGGTCGGCCTCTTCATGATGAGCCCGATCAAGGACATCCCGCTCGACGATTTCTCCGAGAGCGTACCGGCATTCCTCACCATCGTCATGATGCCCTTTGCGTATTCCATCGCGGAAGGCATCGCATTCGGCATGATGAGCTATGTCATCATCAAAGTCCTCTCCGGGAAGGCAAAAGACGTTTCGCCGCTGATGTACATCCTCGCACTCGTCTTCCTTCTCCGTATTCTAAGACCGCTATTCGGCGCGTAATACGGAAGTCCAAAAAAAGCAAACAAAAAAGTGTGTCCTTTATCGGGCACACTTTTTCTTTGGTCGAATTTTATTTTGCCAGCTCGCGAACGGCCTCGAGGCACGCATCGTAATCCGGATGATTGGTGTTTTCCTTGACGACTTCGAGATAGCGAATGACGCCCTCTTTGTCGATGACGAAGAGCGAGCGGTTTAAGAGCCCGAGTTCTTCGATGAAAACGCCGTAGTTCATGCCGAACGAGCGGTCTTTGCTGTCGCTTAGAAGTTCAATGGATTTGATGCCGAATGCCGAGCAGAATTTGTCGAGCGCGAAAGGTAAATCCATCGAGATCGTGAGGATCTTGACACCGTCGATCTTGTCGGCTTCTTCGTTGAAACGCTTGGTCTGGAGTTCGCAGACGGGCGTGTCGACGGAAGGAACGGCAGAGATAATGACGATCTCTTTGCCGAGAACCTCCTTCAGTTCAAACGGAGTCAAATCTTTTTTTACAGCGTGAAAAGCGGGGGCCTTGTCTCCGACTTTCGGCGTGGTTCCGAGGAGCGTGACGGCGCCGCCGCCCATGGTGGTTTCTTGTCTTTTGTCCATTGGTATCATCCTTTCTATAATGATCTGTCTATTTACTACCCATTTTGTCGTTTATTCTATCTTTTCCATGCATTTTCTTTTCTGATACAATAGGGTGAGGAGGGTATTCTATGATTTTCGGTCTGGTCGGTCTTTTCCTACTTTGGCTAATCGGGGTGATTTTTTCGCTCTCGGTCAAATGGATCAAAAAACTTCTGGTGTCGGGCATCATCGGCCTCATTTTACTCATCGCGATCAATCTTATCGGGATGCCGTTCGGGATCTCGATTCCGATTCGGCCGCTCTCGGCTTTTTTCGCGGGATTTTTCGGTTGGCCGGGTGTCATCGTCATTCTTTTGTTCCGATATGTCTTATAAAACTTGTCATATCGTTCATTTTCGTGTAGACTATCATATTAGAGAAATTATCTTTAGGAGGAATCATTGTGTCTGAATTAAAAGTACATGCGACCGAACGGTCGGAGCTCGGTAAAAACCGTGCCAATAAATTGCGTCAAGAGAAGAAGGTACCCGCTGTCGTCTACGGCAGAGACAAGGAGAACCTCCATATCGCACTCGATGCACGTGAGCTGGAAAAAGTCTACGGCTCGGCAGGTATGACGACGATTGTCGACGTCGTACTCGGTGACAACGAAGTGCCCGTTCTTTTCAAAGAAGTTGTACGTCATCCCTATAAGAATCAGTTTATCCACGTGGATTTCCACGCCATCAATATGAACGAGCGCATTCGCGTTCAGGTACCGGTTGTGCTTCTCAACCGCGATGACATTCGCGCAGAAGGCAATTTCGTCCTCATGCAGGGTGTCTCGGAAGTCGAGATCGAATGCTTGCCGGCGGATATTCCGGAAGAGATCGCGGTCGACGTTTCCGCTCTCGGATACGATGAGCCGATCTTCCTCAAGGATCTTCCGATCTATCAGGACGAGAACGTAACGGTTCACGAGGACGGCGAAGAAGTCATTGCAAGTCTCACCGAGGTTCAAGAACAAGCGGAAGAAGAAGAAGAGACCGAAGGCGAAGAGACGAGCGCTGCGGACGTTCCGGTTGTCGGCGAAGAAGAAAACGAAGACGAAGAATAAGAAGATTCGAGACGGCTTGGTTACCAAGCCGTTTTTCGTATAGGAGGAAAGGATGCATTATCTACTGGTCAATGACGACGGCGTGGACGCACCGGGTCTTTGCACCCTGGCAAAAGCGCTCGAAAAAAGAGGAGATGTCGTCGCCATTGTCGCACCGAACACGGAGCGCTCCGGCTCGAGTCACGGCATTACCATCCAAGGCTCGATCGACCTTACGCCCGTAGAGCTACCCGGCGTGCGCGGACGGGTCTACGGAATCTCGGGCACCCCGGCGGACTGCGTGCGCGTCGGCCTTCATCTCTTTCCCCGGACGGAAATGGTCCTATCGGGGATCAACAGAGGCCTCAATCTCGGCGTCGATACGCTCTACTCCGGCACCGTCTCCGCGGCCCTCGAAGCGGGCATCTACGGCAAAGGCTCCCTCGCCATATCGGCGCAGTGCATCTGGTCGACGGGGGAGATCGACTACGATCGTGCGGCCGAGATCACGACGGAAGTCCTCGACCGATACGGGGCTTTTGCGCGCGCCAAACGCGCCGTTCTGAGCCTCAATATTCCCTATGAGATTGCGGACGACACCGTGCGCCTCGTGCCCATCGGAGAACCCGCCTATTATCGTTACGATGTGAAGGAAAACGAAGGCGTCGTCACGCCGCAGGAGAAAATTCGCGCAACACCGGACGGAACGAGAGATCGCGGCATCGTCGAGGCGGGCGGCATTTCGCTTACGCCCTTACATTTTGACCTTACGGACCACAAGGCGCTCGAGAAACTCTTGGAGACGGAACGATGAAACGCGTCATGCTCATCCGCAACTACCAGGCGGGCGTGCCGCGAAAGCAATCCACGGAACTTAAGATCCAGAAGATTTTGCGGCGCCATTACGACGAAGTCCACGTCAAAGAAGAAGGAGAGCATTCGCGCGATGCGGCGAAACGCGCATGCAATGAGGGCTACGACACCGTCGTCGTCTATGGCGGAGACGGCACGATCGACGAAGTCGTCGCCGTGCTCTCGGAATATGAAAAAAGACCCAAACTCGCGATTTTGCCGGGCGGGACATTCAATATGGTCGCGCGCATCATGGGCCTTCCGATGAATCCCGTCGCCGCCATTCGCAAGATCAATTTTCACAAGACCGTGCCGATGCACGTCGGACGCGCCAACGATCGCGTCTTTACCTTCATCCTCTCGACGGGACCGATCTCCAAAGAGATCCACGACGTTCCGCGTGCGGATAAGAAAAAATACGGCGCACTGGCGTATATGGTCAATATCCTAAAAGTTCTGCCCAAGATGCGTTCGCACGAGATTCGCCTCGAGACCGAGGATCTCAAGTACGAAGGCGACGCGTCGAATATGGTCTTTATCCTCAATCAGGCTTTTTTGACGTTTCGCAAGAATGTATTTCGGGAGGACGATCCCGCGGGACTTCTCTTCGTGGCGAAGGGATCCTCCGTGACGATTGCCTTGCCGGCCTTTGCGAAGATCCTCGCCAAGGGGACGGCGCACACCGAGGATCTCATCCTCGAGCGGACGGAGTCGTTCCGATACGACGCGGACGAACTGAAGGAATTTGACGTCGACGGAGATCTCGGAGGAGAGGCGCCCATCGATGTGGAGATCCTCAAGAATCATCTCGAAATCTTCGTGCCGAAACGTTGGAGTCCGTTTGCTTTTCTGAGAGGAAAAAAATGATACGAGAATACCTCATGGAAGATCCCGTCATCATGGCGGTAAAAAATGAAAAAATGCTCCATGCCGCACTCAAGTCGGACGGGAAAATCGTCTTTCTCCTGTACGGCACCTTGCCGCGACTCGAGGTCATCGTGCGTCGCGTGCTCGGCGCGGGGAAGATGCCTTTTGTCCATGTGGAGCTCGTCGACGGACTCAGACCGGATGCGGGACTCGCGGATTATTTTGCCGAAGTGTTCGGCTCTGAGTGCGGCATCATCACGACGCATACGGCGCTCGTCGCGCGTGCACGTGCGCTCGGCGTGCCCGTCATTCAGCGCGTGTTTGCCGTGGACAAGCGGAGTCTCGAGCAAGGACTGGAGTCGCTCAAGGAGACTTTGCCCGATGCGCTCGAGGTCATTCCCGGCGTAGTGCCGTCGGCGATTCGATACTTTCACGAGCGTTTTCCCGAGCTCGCCATCATTGCGGGCGGACTCATCCGGACGAAAAAGAGCATGTACGACGTCATCACAAGCGGCGGTGTGGGCGTGTCCACGACGGATCTTTCTTTCTGGGAAGTCGGGTAAACGCTTGACAGAACGCCGAAGGTGGCGCATACTAAAGAAAAGGGAATTTTCCCGAAATAGAAGACGGAATCGGAGAAGAGAGTTGGTTCGAACTCTCTTTTTGTGTTTCCAGGGGTTTTGAGGAGAAACGAACACGAAGAGGAAGGAGCGAGAGGGATGAAAAAATATTTATTGAGCTTTGACCAGGGGACGACGAGCTCGCGCGCCATTCTTTTTGATCATGAAGGCAAGATCGTGGGCATGAGTCAAAAAGAGTTTCCGCAGATTTTTCCGAAACCGGGCTGGGTCGAACAGGATCCGATGGACATCTGGAGCTCGATGAGCGGTGTCTCGCGCGAGGTCTTGGAGAAATACGCCGTGCGTCCGGACGAAGTGGCGGCGATCGGCATCACGAACCAGCGTGAGACGACGATCGTCTGGGATCGCGTGACGGGAAAGCCCGTCTACAATGCGATCGTGTGGCAGTGCAGAAGAACGGCGAGCCTTTGCGAGGAACTCAAGGCCGCAGGAAAAACCGAACTGATCCGCGAGAAGACGGGTCTCGTCCCGGATGCGTATTTTTCCGCGACGAAGATCAAGTGGATTCTCGATCACGTCGAGGGCGCACGCGAACGCGCCGAGGCGGGGGAGCTCCTCTTCGGCACGGTCGATTCGTGGCTCATCTGGAATCTCACACGCGGCAAAGTCCACGTCACGGATTATTCCAACGCGTCGCGCACGATGCTCTTCAATATCTACGAGAGCAAGTGGGACGAGGAACTCATCGAGCTCCTTGACATTCCGCGTTCGATGCTTCCCGAAGTCGTCGATTCTGCGGGCATCGTCGGCGTTACGGACGAGCGGACCTTCGGCGGTGCGGAAATTCCGATCGCGGGGATCGCAGGCGACCAGCAGGCGGCATTATTCGGACAGTGTGCATTTGACGAAGGAAACGCCAAGAATACATACGGCACGGGTCTCTTTCTCCTCATGAATGCGGGGAAGAAACCCGCCAAGACCAAGGGACTCGTCACGACAATCGCGTGGGGCATCGACGGCATCACGTACGCGCTCGAGGGCTCGGTCTTTGTCGCGGGTGCGGCAATCCAGTGGCTCCGCGATGAACTGAGACTCATCTATGATGCACCGCAGTCGGAATACTACGCGCATCTCGTCGAGGACACGCTCGGGACTTATGTCGTACCCGCCTTTACGGGACTCGGTGCGCCGTATTGGAATATGTATGCGCGCGGGGCGATCGTGGGACTCACGCGCGGGACCAAACGCGAGCACATCGTTCGCGCCACGCTCGAATCGATCGCCTATCAGGCGGCGGATCTCACGCATGCCATGGAGGAAGAGGGAAAGCTCCAACTCGAACGGCTCAAAGTGGACGGCGGCGCAGCGGCGAACGATTTTCTCATGCAGTTTCAGGCGGACATCTTGGACGTGCCCGTCACCAGACCGCGCGTCACGGAGACGACGGCACTGGGTGCGGCGTTTCTCGCGGGCCTCGGGGTCGGATTTTGGAAAGATCGGGAGGAACTCGAGTCCATCTGGCAAGAGGACAAGACGTTCTACCCCGATATGGAAGAAGAACGTCGCGCAAAACTCTATCGCGGCTGGAAAAAAGCGGTGACGCGAGCAATGGATTGGGAGGAAGAGTAGAATGGAAAAGATATACGATGTACTCGTGATCGGCGCGGGTGTCGTCGGGGCGGCGGTTGCGGATGCGCTCGCTCGCTACGACGTCGACGTGGCCGTTCTCGAGAAATCCGCTTCGGCGGGAGCCGGCACGACCAAGGCGAACAGCGCAATCGTGCACGCGGGCTATGACTGCCATATCGGCACGATGAAAGCGAAGATGAACGTACGCGGGAACGCCATGTATCCCGCACTCTCCGAAGAACTCGACGTACCGTTCGATAACTCCGGTTCCCTCGTCGTGGCGTTTTCGGAAGAGGAGATGGAGACGGTACACGCGCTCTACGAGCAGGGCATCGCGAACGGCTGTGACGGGATGGAAATTCTCGACGCGGCGGGTGTGAAAGCACGCGAACCCAATCTCTCGGACGAGATCGTCGGGGCACTTTACAGCGCACGTGCGGGCGTTACGGATCCCTTCCTCATGTGCACGAGACTCCTCGACCGCGCGATCCTAAACGGCGCCGAAGTCGAACTCGGTGCCGAGGTGACGGGACTGAGAGAAGAGAAGGACACGATCGTCGTCGAGACGACGAAAGGCGAGCGGAAGGCGCATTATGTCGTCAACTGTGCGGGCCTCTATTCTGATCGCATTATGGCATTTGCGGGCGACACGCCGATTGAGATCGTTCCCACCGCGGGCGAATACCGCATGGTCGAGGCCGTAGAGAATCCCGAGGTTCGCTCGGTCATCTTCCAGACGCCGACCAAAGCCGGCAAAGGCGTGCTCGTCGCGAGAATGCCGCACGGCAATTACATCGTCGGACCGACCGCGGAGAAACGCGCGGACAAAGAAGATACGGAGACGACGGACGAAGGCATCGCGTATCTCGACCGTTTTGCAACCAAAAGCGTCCCGGGCCTCAATTTTGCGCGCAGCATTCGCGTCTTTACGGGCATGCGTGCGAAACCGACGAACGGCGACTTTACGATTCGTGCATCCGAGACCATGCCGCATGTGATCCACGCGGCCGGGATCGAGAGCCCGGGCCTTGCGAGCGCACCGGCAATCGGTGAATATGTACGCGAACTCCTCGAAGAGGCGGGACTCGCGCTCCCCGAGAAAGAACACGTCACAAGACTTCCGCGTCGCACTGTCATGCACGATCTTTCCTACGACGAACGTGCGAAGAAAATTGCGGAGAATCCGCAGTTCGGGAAAATCATCTGCCGCTGTGAGGGCATCAGCGAAGGCGAGATCGTCGAGGCGATTCACGCACCGCTTCCAGCAACGACCGTCGATGCGGTCAAACGTCGCGTCCGTGCAGGTATGGGACGCTGTCAGGGCGGATTTTGCCAACCGCGCGTGCTCGAGATTCTTTCGCGCGAACTGGGCGTCGCCCCCGAGAAAATTCTCAAAGAAGATTACGGCTCCGAGATTGTCATCGGGCATCTCAAGGAGGATCAATAGATGAAATACGATGTCATTGTCATCGGCGCGGGTCCTGCGGGACTGGCCGCCGCGATTGAAGCAAAGAAAAAAACCGAATCCGTGCTCCTCATTGAACGCGATCGCGAGGCGGGCGGGATCTTAAATCAATGTATCCACAACGGTTTCGGTCTGCACGAGTTCAAACTGGAACTCACCGGTCCCGAATACGCAGAGCGTTTTATCCGCGAGGCGGAAGCGATGGGGATCGAGATCAAACTCAACACCATGGTCATGGAAGTCACGGAAGATCGCAAGATCATCGCCGTGAACGAAGACGGCGTGCATCACTATGAAGCCGGCGCAATCGTCCTCGCCATGGGCTGTCGCGAGCGCACGGCGGGTGCCATCGCCCTTTCCGGCTATCGTCCGGCAGGCGTCATGACCGCGGGCGCGGCGCAGAGACTCATGAATATGGAAGGGCTCGAAGTCGGAAAAGAAGTCGTCGTCTACGGCTCGGGAGACATCGGCCTGATCATGGCGCGACGCATGACCCTCGAAGGCGCGAAAGTAAAAGCCGTCGTCGAGATCATGCCGTTCTCGAGCGGACTCAATCGAAACATCGCACAATGTCTCGAGGACTACGACATCCCACTCCTTTTGCATCACAAAATCACGCGCGTCTTCGGAAAACACCGCGTCGAAGCGGTCGAGATTACCGCGCTCGATGAAAACGGCAAAGAGACCGACAATCGCGAAGTCGTTTCCTGCGACACGCTTCTTCTCTCGATCGGACTCATTCCCGAGAACGAACTTTCCGAGAAAGCGGGCGTTACGATGGACCGCCTGACCAAGGGCGCCGTCGTCACCGAGGATTGCGCGACGAGCGTCGAAGGCATCTTTGCCTGCGGCAACGTCTTGCACGTCCACGACATCGTCGATTTTGTCACGGCGGAAGCGCGCACTGCGGGCTCCAAGGCGGCGGATTTTGCCCTCGGAGCGAAACTTCACACGGGCGCATGCATTCCGACCCGTCCGGGCAAGGGCATCCGCTATGTTCTGCCGCAATCCGTCCATGCAGACGAGAAAGAGCATGTGAAACTCTCCATGCGTACGGACGGCATCTATCGCAGACAGTGGATCAAAGTGAAATCGAATGGAGAAGAGATCTATAAGAAGGCCGGCAATGTCCTCGTGCCGAGCGAGATGATCATTCTCGAACTCGGACCCGAGGAACTTGCAAACGTAAGCGGCGAGATCACCGTGGAATTGGAGGAGCGATGAAAAGAGAAATGACTTGCATCAGCTGTCCCGTGGGTTGCAGACTCACCGTGACCACGGACGGCGATAAGATTTTGGTAGAAGGCAATCAGTGCAAACGCGGCGCCGTCTATGCCGAGAACGAAGTGCGAAATCCTTCGCGCACCGTCACCTCGACCGTGTCGATCGAAGGCGCACTCTTAAAATCCTTGCCCGTCAAGACCGATGAACCCGTGCCGAAGGGGAAGATCTTTGAGACGATGAAAGCGATCAACGCGCTGCGCGTCAAAGCGCCGGTCGAGATGGGGGACATCCTGATTCCGCATGTCGCGGGCACGGATTCCAATATCGTCGCAACGAGAAGTCTCGAGCGGCTGTCATGAAGATCGTACTCGGCGGCGGAAGTTTTTGGTGTGTCGAGGCGTATTTTCGGCGCGTGCCGGGCGTCATCGGGACGACGGTGGGCTATGCCAACGGCAACTGCGCAGATCCGTCCTATGAGGACGTGTGCGCGGGCTCGGATCACGTGGAGGCGATCGAGATCGAATACGATCCCAAACGCGTGAGCCTCATCGAGCTCTTCATCCATCTCTTTCGCATCATCGATCCCAAGAGCGTCAACCGCCAGGGAGATGACGTCGGGAGACAGTATCGCACGGGCATCTATCCGGACGATGCGCATTCCCTCGCAGCGGCGCGGACGTTTTTGGCGGAGGAGACGAAGAGACGCGGCAAGCTCGCCGTGGAATGCGTGATCCTGCAGGATTTTTATCCCGCAGAGAGCTATCATCAGGATTATCTCGAGAAACATCCGTCGAGTCACTGTGAGATAGATCTCGCGCTCGCGGAAGTTCCGGCGGACGAAATGGCGTGGCGGCGAGAGAGCCTCTCGCCCGAGACGCTCGCGGTCGTCGAGGACGGACGCACGGAAACGCCGTTTTCGCATCCTTATGCCGAACAATGCGAACGTGGACTCTATGTCGATGTCGTAAGCGGTGAAATCCTCTTTTCCTCGCGCGACAAATATGACGCGGGTTGCGGCTGGCCGACGTTTTCGCAGGCGATCGGGATGGAAAACATCGTCGAGCGCGAAGACGATTCTCACGGCATGAAACGCATCGAGGTGCGTTCGCGACGCGCGGATTCACATCTCGGCTATGTCTTCGGCGACGGCCCCGAGGAGAAGGGCGGACTCAGATACACGGTGAACGGTCTTGCACTGCGTTTTGTCCCGTTTGAAAAAATGGTCGAAGAAGGCTATGGAGAATATTTGGGAGAGGTATGACGTTCATACCTCTTTTTTTGCGCGAATTTGATATACTGAGAGCCGGAGGCATACGATGAAACGAACGATGATTATTACCGCGGCCGGCAACGGTGCGCGGATGGAAAGTAAAATTCGAAAAATCTGGCTGCCGCTGGAGGGCGAGAGTGTCCTTGCCCACACGCTCGCGCGCGTTCGCGAGTCGGGGCTTTTTGCCGAAGTTCTCGTGGCGGTCCACAAGGACGATCTTGCGCGTGCCGAGGAACTCTGTGAGGATTTCGGTTTTCGCGCAGTGGAAGGCGGCGCGTCCCGCACCGAGACGGTGAAGAAGGCGCTCGAGGAAATTTCCGAGGACGCGGAGGCGATTTTTACGCACGATGCGGTGCGTCCGTTTGCCGACGCGGAACTGATGCGGCGCGTGGCGACGGCGCTCGAGACACACGATGCGGTGGTCCCCGTCGTGCCGGTCGTCGACACGGTAAAACTCGTGACGGGCGGATTCGTCTACGCGACCCCGAGTCGCGAAAGACTCATGCGCGTGCAGACGCCGCAGGGGTTTCGACGCGCGGTGCTCCTCCGAGCGTACGAGCATCCGGACAAAACGGCGACGGACGATGCGTCGCTCGTAGAACGCGCGGGCTATCGTGTCTTTACGGTCGCGGGCGACGAGCGCAATATCAAGATCACGACGCCTGCGGATACGGCGCTTGCACGGGTTTTGATGGAGGAGGCGAGAGCGTGAGAATCGGCATGGGATACGACGTACACCGTCTCGTCGAAGGGCGCAAACTCATCCTCGGCGGCGTGGAAATCCCCTTCGAAAAGGGACTTCTCGGGCACAGCGACGCGGACGTTCTCGTCCACGCGCTCATGGATGCGATCCTCGGGGCGATGGCGATGCGCGACATCGGCTATCATTTTCCCGACACCGACGAGGCGTATCGAGGGATTTCTTCGTTGCTGCTCCTCGCGCGCGTGAAGGAACTGATGGACGATGCGGGCTATACACTCGGGAACGCCGACATCACGCTGATGGCGGAACGGCCGAAGATCGCCCCCTATATCGACGCGATGACACGGTCGCTCGCGCGCACGCTCGAAGTCTCCCCGGACGCGATCGGGATTAAGGCGACGACGACGGAAGGACTCGGTTTTGTCGGACGCGGCGAGGGTATGGCGGCGCAGGCCGTCGTTCTCCTTGAGAAAAGGAGACGAGATCTCGGCGACGCGTGACATCCATTTGAAAAAAGAATGCCAATTTGATATACTGGAATGTGCTTATTGAGAGCGGCGGAGGGAATAGGCCCGATGAAGCCCGGCAACCGATTTGATTCGGTGCTACATCCTACAGGGAATCCTGGAAGATAAGCTTCTATTGAGCAACTTTCAGGCCCCCGCGACAAGGTTCGCGGGGTTTTTATTAGAAAGGAAGTATGTATGAAAATCTATTACACATCCGAATCCGTAACCGAAGGACATCCCGACAAAGTCTGCGACCGCATTTCCGACGCGATCCTCGACGCGCATCTTGCGGGCGATCCCGATGCGCACTGTGCCTGCGAAACCATGGCGTCGACGGGCCTCGTCGTCGTGACGGGCGAAATCACGTCCAAAGCGACGGTCGACACCGCGCGCGTGGTCCGCGACACGATCCGAGAGATCGGCTACACGCATCCCGAGGACGGTTTTGACGCGGACACCTGCTCGGTCATGATCGCACTCGGCGAGCAATCGCCCGACATCGCCATGGGCGTCAATCGCGCGTTCGACGCGAGCGACGATCCGTATTCCGTCATCGGCGCGGGCGATCAGGGTATGATGTTCGGCTATGCGACGAACGAGACCGAAGAATACCTCTCGCTCCCGATCGTGCTTGCCCACCGACTCACGAGAAGACTCACCGAAGTGCGCAAAGACGGCACGCTTTCGTATCTGCGCCCGGACGGCAAAGCTCAAGTCACGATCGAATACGTGGACGGCGTGGCGAACCACGTCGACGCCGTCGTCGTCTCCACGCAACACGGGGCCGAGACGGACATCGAGACGCTCCGTGCGGACATTCTCGAGCACGTCATCAAGCCCGCGATGCAAGGCGAAGCATTTGATGAAAAAACAAAGATCTACATCAATCCTACCGGCCGTTTTGTGAAAGGCGGACCGGCAGGCGATACGGGCCTCACGGGTAGAAAAATCATCGTCGATACGTACGGCGGCATGGCGCATCACGGCGGCGGCGCATTCTCCGGCAAAGATCCGACCAAAGTTGACCGTTCGGCGGCTTATGCGGCGCGTCACGTCGCGAAAAATGTCGTGGCGGCGGGCCTTGCCGATCGCATCGAAGTGGGACTTTCCTACGCCATCGGCGTGGCGGAACCGCTCTCGATCTACATCGAGACGTTCGGCACGGAGAAAATCCCCGTAGGTCGCATCGAAGAACTCGTGCGCACACACTTTGACCTGCGTCCCCGCGCGATCATCGACCGCCTCGATCTCAAACGCCCGATCTACAAGGACGTTTCGTCTTACGGACATTTCGGCAGAGTCGATCTCAATCTCCCTTGGGAGCGCACCGAATATGCCGACAAACTCAGAGAGGAAGCGGGACTTGCATAAGGAGCGCGTCCTCGAGATCACCGACGCCGTTTTTCCGCAGACGACCTACGGCGAAATAGACGGCGAGCGCGTGCGCATGAAAGGCGGCATCGAGGGACAGACCGTCCGCGTGCGGCTGAAGAAAAAAGGCGGCAAGAAGATCGGGAAGATCCTCACCGTCGAAGAACCTTCCCCCGTTGAGACGGAGACGCCCTGCCCCGCATTCGGACGTTGCGGCGGATGCACCTTTCTCACCGTGCCGTACGAAGAGGAGGCAAAACGCATCTTCTTACGCCTCTTGCGGCTCTATGAACGCGAACGCCCCGAGACCAAACTCCTCGACGTGCGGTTTACCCCGGCGAAAAGTCGCACGGGCTATCGCAACAAGATGGAATACACCTTCGGCGACGAAGTGAAAGGCGGCGAACTCACGCTCGGGCTTCACTCGCGCGGCATGTTTCACACGATCGTGGACATCGACGGTTGCACGATTGCGCCGAGAGATTTCGAGACGATTCGTAAGGGCGTCGAAGCGTATTTTCGTGCGCGCGATGTCAAACATTATCACAAGATCACGCATGAAGGAGTTCTCCGCTATCTCGTCGTCCGCGAAGGGAAATACACCGGCGACATTCTCGTGCGCCTCGTGACGACGGGCGATTTTACCGTGCCCGAAGATTTTGTCCCCCTGCTCACAGGGCTCGAGCTCGACGGGCGGATCACGGGGATCTTACACGGCATGAGCGACTCCGTCTCGGACACGACGCGTACCGAGCGCGAGGAGATTCTCTACGGCAGTCCGATCTACGAGGAAAAACTCCTGGGCCTTACGTTTGAAATTTCGCCCGAGAGTTTCTTCCAGACCAATTCCGAAATGGCGGAAGTCCTCTACACGAAAGCGCTCGAGACCGTGACGGACATCGACGACAAGACCGTCTTCGACTTTTACTCCGGCACGGGCACGCTCGCACAGATTTTTGCGAAGAAAGCGCGCGAAGTCATCGCGGTCGAGATCGTCCCCGAGGCGGTCGAAGCGGCCAAACGCAACGCCGAGAAGAATGGACTTGAGAATATCCGTTTTCACGCCGCGGACGTCAAGGACATCATCGACTCGATCGAAGAGGTGCCGGATCTACTCATTCTCGATCCGCCGCGCGAGGGAATCCACCCCAAGGCGATCGGCGGACTCATCCGTTTCGGCGCGCGCGAGATCCTCTATATCTCGTGCAATCCCGTAACGCAGACGCGGGACATCGGAATCTTCGAGGAGGCGGGCTATACGCTCGAGAGCCTCGAGTTTGTCGATCTCTTCCCCGGCACGCCGAATTGTGAAGCGATCGCGCTTTTGAGAAAAGAATAGGAGTGGCGCATGAACGATTCGAGCGCATCTATGAAAATGGAAATTCGTCGGGACATCACGGGCTCGATCCTCGATATCGGAGGAGGCGGCGAAGGAATCATCGGTCGTATCTACGGGGGTCAAGTCATCGCCATTGACAATCGAGAAGAAGAACTCGACGAGGCGCCGGACGCTTGCGAGAAACGACTCATGGACGCGACCGCATTGCAATTCCCCGATCGCTCCTTCGACCATGTCACATTCTTTTATTCTCTCATGTATATGAATCGGGACGAGCAGAAGAAGGCCCTCGGAGAAGCCGTGCGCGTGCTCAAGCCGGGCGGCAAAATCCATCTGTGGGATACGGATATCGACTCCGCCTATCCGGAGCCCTTTGTCGTCGATCTCGAGATTGTGACGGATCGATTCTCCGTCCATACGTCCTATGGGATTGTAAAGAAAGACGCGCAGGACGCCGATACGATCCTGCGGGATCTACACGACCTCGGCCTCAAGACTTGTCGTTGTGAAAAAGAGAGAGGACAATTTCACATCGTCGGAGAAAAAGCACCGGAGCAATGAACGCGCAGAGAACAATCGCGCCGATTCCAAACAAGCAATCCAAAAGCAAGCCCTTTATGGACTTGCTTTTTTTATTTTTCGAGCACCCATTTTGATAGATAGCGTTTTTTTCTCTCGCCGGATGGGTACTATATTTACGCAAGGAATCGCTGACGAGACACGGAAAGGAGGAAGGGTCATGTCAGAAGAGCGGAAACCGAAGAATCCTTTACAAATCATTTTGTATCTATTGCCGATTCTCTTCTTCGCATGCTTTTGCTATGGATTGCGTCGCCTATCTTACCCGACTACGGTAGAAGATAACTTCGTGATCACAGAGGCTATGAAGGATGCGGAGTACATCATATGGGGAAGCATCGTGAGCTTCAATGTGTCCCTCTATTGTCTCTTCCATAACGTGCAGAAATAAGCCCACGCATGGGTGTACGCTCCGATGACGAGAAAACAGGCATGGATTGGATGCAATCAAAAAGCAAGCCCTATTGTGGACTTGCTTTTTTTGTGCCGCTTATTCCACGGGAAGTTTCACCGTGGTTTTGCCTTTGGCGGTGATTTCTTTCATCGTGAACTTGAGGACGGCGGTGCGCGCTTTGCTCGACGCATACGCCGCACGGGCAAACTTCGCTTTTTCGGGGAGATAGCGTTGACAGAGAAGTTCCATGGCGTGCGCACATTCCTCGTCGTCCCGGACGACTTCGATCGTGCCCGACGCGATCGCACTTTGGAAATCGGTCGTGAAGACGCGCGAGAACACGCGCATGGAATCCTCGGCGATCGCCTCTTCGAGTTCCGCGTCCGTGTAGAGATCGGGGACGTGCGGTTCTTCGACGAAGACCATCGTCGCGCGGGGATCTTCTTCGATGCGCGTCGTCTTGGTGCCGATTTTCGCGCCGTGCATGTAGAGGTGATCCCCCTCTCTCACAAAAGAGATCGGTACGGCGTACGCCTCTCCCGAGAACGCGAGGACGGCGTAGGAAACGGCGTCCATTACTTCATAAGCTTCTTCGCGCGAGAGTGCGCGGTCTTTTCTTCGCATAGTATCTCCTCCTTCACTGTATGTTACCCTTTTGCCGTAAACTTTTCACGCGGGAGGGGTCACAAGCGGCGTTTTCATGTATAATGGGTGCGAGGTGACGTATGCAGAAGAAAAAATTACTACTGGTGAACGATTTACCGGGGGTGGGGAAAGTCGCACTCGGCGCGATGATCCCGATTTTATCCTATCTCGGTTTTTCCGTGCACAATCTCCCGACGGCGATCGTCTCCAATACGCTCGACTACGGAGATTTTCACATTCTCGACACGACGGATTATATGAAAGAGACGATTGAAGTCTGGACGCGGCTCGGGTTTTCTTTCGACGCGGTCGCGACGGGTTTTATCACGACGAGCGAGGAGATTAAGCTCGTGGAGAAACTCATCGCCTCGTATGCGAAAAAACCCTATGTCATGGTCGATCCCATCATGGGTGATCACGGCACGCTCTACAACGGGATCGACGAGAGTCGGATTGCCCTCATGCGCACGCTCGTGGGGCAGTCGGATCTGAGTTTACCGAATCTTACGGAGGCGAATTTCCTCACGCGCGGCGAAGGCGACAATCACGTCACGCGCGCGGTGATGGACGAGATCCGTGCGGGGATTAAAAAACTCGGTGCAAAGAGTTATCTCGTGACGAGTGTCCATCTCAAAGAGGGCGGCCATTACATGTTCGGCTATGATCACGTGACGGATGAATCGTTTGAAATCCCCTATGAGAAGCTCCCCTACAATTTCCCGGGGACGGGAGATGTGTTCTCCGCGATTCTCTTGGCGGCGATTTTGCGCGGGGATTCTCTCAAGACGGCGGCAAAACGGGCACACCGTTTCATCGCCTACGCCATCGAGAAAAATCGCGAATTTACGGAAAATGTACACGAGGGGCTCTTTATCGAGCGCCATCTCGTAGCGTTAAAGGAGATGTATGATGCTTAAAATCGGTATGACCCGCGAAGACACCATCGCGGTGGATGAAAAACTCACGGCGGACAAACTCGGAAATGAAGGCGTGATCGTCTTTTCCACGCCGTCGATGCTCGCGTTTCTCGAGGCGACGAGTCGACTCTTGGTTGCGGACGAACTGGATGAAGGGGTGACGACGCTCGGTATGGCGGTCGATCTCCATCATCTGCGTTCGACACCGGTCGGCATGCACGTGACCTGTCGGGCAACGCTTACGGCGATCGACGGGAAAAAACTCTCGTTCGAGTGTGAGCTGAGGGACGAGAAAGAGATCGTCGGACGCGCGACCCACGATCGCTACATCATGCCCGTCGCGAAACTGCAAGCACGCGTCGCGGAGAAAAAACGCGTGTGGGAAGAAGAAACCAAATAGAATGAACCGACTTCGGTCGGAACAAGATAAACACTAAAGAAAGGAGCAAGTATGCAACTACATTCCATCAAGATCAACGAAAACTACACCTATGTCGGTGTCAATGACCGCGAGACGGAGCGTTTTGAAGGGCAATGGCCGCTTCCGAATGGTGTATGCTACAATTCCTACGTCGTTCGCGGCGAAAAGACCGCACTTTTGGACTGTGTCAAAGTCACGAAGATCGACGATTTCAAGGAAAAAATCGAGGAAGCACTGGGCGGCAAACCTCTCGACTATCTCGTCGTCCATCACATGGAACCCGATCACTCCTCGTCGATCGAATTTGTGCGCGAGTGGTATCCCGACGTCCAGATTGTCGGTAACAAAGCGACCCGCCTCATGCTCAAGGCTTTTTACGGGATCGACGAGATCCTCGAAGTCGGAGAAGGCGACACGCTCGACCTCGGCGACGGCATCGAACTCACGTTCTACCGCACGCCCATGGTCCATTGGCCCGAGTCCATGGTGAGCTACGAGAAAAAATACAAGACCCTCTTCTCGCAAGACGCGTTCGGCTCGTTCGGCACGCTCGACGGCGGCATCTTTGACGACGAACTCAATTGGGCGTATTACGAGGACGAGGCGCGCAGATATTTCACCAATATCGTCGGCAAGTTCTACGCACAAGTTCGCCCGGCACTCAAAAAACTCTCCGCGCTCGACATCAAACAGATTTTCCCGATCCACGGGCCTTTGCACCGTTCGCATCCTGAGCGCATCATGAAGTGCTATGAAGATTGGTGCAATCTCAAGACCGAGGAAGGCGTCGTCATCGTCTACGGCTCCATGTACGGCAACACCGCACGCGCGGCGGACGTCTTTGCACGCGCCCTCGCCGAGGAAGGCATCAAGAACATCCGCCTCTTCGACGTCTCGAAGACCCATGCAAGCTTTATCCAGAGCGAAATTTGGAAATACAAGGGCCTCGTGGTCGCAAGCTGCACCTACAACAACGGACTCTTTTTCCCGATGGTGGCACTGTGCCATATCCTCAAGGCCAATCGCCTCACGAACCGCGTCTTCGCGACTTTCGGCAGCTATTCCTGGAGCGGCGGCGCCCTCAAAGAGCTCAAAGCCTTCGGCGAAGAGTGCAAATATGATATGATCGACGACTTCGTAGAATTCAAATCCGCACCGACCAAAGAAGATCTCGAACATTTGAGAGCCGTTGCGAAGAAAATGGCGGCACGCATTCGCGAAACCGCGGACGAAGCATAGAAAAAACGCAAACAAAAAGCGACCCAAAGGTCGCTTTTTTCGTGAAAAACCTTGCATATGGGGTGAAAGCGAAGTGTTTTTTACAATCGGCAAGGGATCGTGGACGCAATTACAGAGGATCAGGGAATTTTATAGGGTTTCAAAAAATGTCAAAAGGTCTTGACACGCCGTGAAAAAAAGCATACACTAATGTCAAACATATTTGACATTAGGAGGGTCAACATGAACATCATCAAATTCATTGAATCACATCAGACTTTGGGTCTAGGGATTCTATGGCTATTTCTTGTCGCATCACTCATCTGCACGGTCGTCATGATCGTAACGTTCCTCAAAAAAGGAGATGAGAGAAAAGATTATATTGTCAAGAGATCCGCTTTTAGCGCAGTGGTCGTAGCGATTATCTTCCTCATTCTTAATATGATTTGGAATATTTTCTTCGAGAAAAATTCCAGCATTGGATTCGAAGACAGTCCGATTATTTATATCGGTATTCTATCGATCAGTTTCAATATTGCATATCTCATCAATGCAAGAAAATATAGGTAATCGAGATGAAAAATCACATCAAAAAATATAGAACGCAAAAGGGACTCCTGCAACAGGAATTGGCTGATCTCTGTGGAGTAAGTAGACAAACGGTCAATGCTATTGAAAACAATAAGTACGATCCGACGCTCGAACTCGCGTTCAAATTGGCACGAGCTCTTGATACCACGGTAGAAAATCTATTCATCTATGAATAAAAAGATTCTTATGAACGGCATGAAAGCACCTATTTTGGTAGGTGCTTTTTGCATGCAACAAAAAACGTGCCGAGGGGCACGTTCTTTTCGTCTTGTTTTATTCTTCGCCGAAGACATAGGGTCTTGCGATATTCCAACTGTTTTCGTCGAGGGCGCCGGCGATATTGCCGAGGAAGATGCCCTCCTTATCGACAAAACTGTGCGTCGGCGTGCCGTACGCGGCGTATTGCATCGCGATGCTCCCGTCTCGATCCATGAGGATGAGATGCGAGATGCCGTGCTCGTCGCGATAGGCCTCGAGCGTCTCTTTGGGGTCGCCGATGGAGACGTGGACGATCACGAGATCTTTTTCCGCCTTGCCGATGCGCTCAATTTCGGGGAGCTCGTCGGTGCAATAGATGCAGTCCGTCGTAAAGAAATCGAGCATGACGACTTGGCCTTTGAAATCGGCGAGTGTGTAGGTCTTGCCGTCGAGTCCTTCGAGCGAAAAATCGGGCGCGGCTTCGCCTTTCGTCGCGACTTTTTCCGCGTCGGGGGCGCTTTCACTTTGATGCGGCGTCGGTTCTGCGCTTTCTTTCGTCGGCGTTTGTTCCTCGACGGTGGGCGTTTCGGGCGCGGGTTCGTGGGCACAGGCCGCGAAGAGAAGACACGCGGCGAGAATCGATGCAAAATAGAATTTTTTCATACTGACCTCCTTATGGTGGATCACGGGTTTACGACATTTTACCGGCCATCAGCAAAATGCCGAAGAGAATGAGAAAAATGCCCGAGATGTGCGGGAGCTTTTCCCAGAGTTTGCCGTTTTTGGCCGTCCACGTCTCGAAACGATCGAGAAAGAGCGCGGCGGCGAAGAAGGGGATTGCGAGTCCGAGCGCATAGAAGAGAAGATAGAGATAGCCTCGAGGGGAAGTCGAGGAGAGCGCGAGGATGCCCGCGAGAATGGGTCCGTAGCACGGCGAGAGTCCAGCGGCAAAGAGAATGCCGAAGACGACGGCGCCGAAGAATCCGCCGATTTTGGGACGTTTCTTGATCGTGCCGGAGAAGAGACTTTTCCCGGAGACGAGGAGCACGCCCATGAGGACGATGTAAATCCCCGCAACGATTCGGATGCGTGCGCGATTGGAAAAGAGCACGCCCGCGAGTTTTCCGAGTCCGAGCGCCACGACGACGTAGATAAGCGTAAAGCCGAGGACGAATCCGCTCGTGCGCACGAATCGTTTCCCGCGCGAGGCGTCTTCGCCGGCGATATAGAAGATGAAGATCGGCACCATCGGGAGCAAACACGGCGAGAAGAACGAGAGCACGCCCGCCCAGAAGGAACCGAGATAAGATAATTGCATCGTTACCTCCTTATTGAAGAGAGTTCTTTACTGTACCACGAAGCGCATATTCTTGCAAGCGTTCCGACCGGGTCGGAGAAAGGAGTTTTTCGCTCGTGTACAGCAGCGTCGATTTGTTTCAAGAGAGTCGGAGTGATATAATCGTTCCTATTCCGTAAGACATGGACGACAATCGTCTTGGAAAATACATCGACAAAGGGGGAGATGGATATGGCAGAGAGAGAACGGTTCGCGTCACGCATCGGTTTTATTCTTATCACGGCGGGTTGCGCCATAGGCCTAGGGAATGTGTGGCGATTTCCGTTTATCGCCGGGAAGTACGGCGGCGGCGCTTTTGTCCTTTTGTATCTCTTTTTTCTCGTGATTCTCGGCGTCCCCGTCATGACCATGGAATTATCCGTCGGGCGCGCAAGTCAACGTTCTTCGGTGGAGTCGTTTCGCAGACTCGAGGGCAAAGGGAGTAAATGGCATCTCTTCGGCTATCCTTTTATCATCGGCAATTATATTCTCATGATGTTCTACACGACGGTCACGGGCTGGATGCTCTACTATGCCTGGCTGCATCTGCGTCTTCTCGTGACGGGCGCGACGATTGCGAATGCGGGCGAGACCTTTGCGGCGCTCACCGCGGATCCGTGGACGAATTTCTTCTTCATGGCATTGAGCGTGCTCTTAAGTTTTACCGTGGTGGCAAAAGGACTGCAAAAAGGCGTGGAGCGCATCACCAAGAGCATGATGGCGGGATTGTTTGTCCTTCTTCTCGTCCTGGTCGTGCGGATCCTCACGCTCCCGGGTGCGGGAGAGGGCGTCGCTTTCTATCTCAAACCGGATTTTTCCAGAATGCGCGCCTTTGCGATGGACGAGGTCATCTTCGCCGCCATGGGGCAGGCGTTCTTCACGCTCTCGATCGGCATGAGTGCGATCGCGATCTTCGGTTCGTATATCGACCGTTCGCACCGACTCTTCGGCGAGGCGCTCTCGATCACGGCGCTCGACACGGTTGTGGCATTTCTCGCGGGCCTCATCGTCATTCCCGCGGCGTTTGCCTTCGATGTGCCCGTGGGTGCGGGTCCGTCGCTCATCTTCGTCACCCTGCCGGAAGTCTTTCGCGCGATGGACGGCGGCAATCTCTGGGGACTCTTTTTCTTCGTCTTCATGACATTCGCTGCGTTCTCGACGGTCATTGCGGTCTTTGAAAATATCACGTCGTTCTGGATCGACGCGGGCAAAGCGCGCAAACCGGTCGTCCGTGCCAATGCCGCAGCGCTCATTCTTCTCGCGATTCCGTGCATTCTCGGTTTCAATCTGTGGAGCGGGTTTGAACCGCTCGGACCGGGGACGAATGTGCTCGATCTCGAGGATTTCATCATCTCCAATAATATTTTGCCCTTGGGCTCGATCGTGTACATTCTCTTCTGCACGCGCAAAAAATCCTGGGGCTATGAGGAATTCGTGGAGGAAGTGAACGCCGGCAAGGGCGCGAAACTACCCAAGGCGCTCTATCCGTATTATCGCTATGTCATGCCCCTCATTATTCTGTGGATCTGGGTTCGTGGAATTTTGGTGCTCTTTGGGTAAGTAGGGAGTAGAAACAAAAAGGAGGTTATTATGGGATCACATGGATTTATTGCTTCGATCATCATCGGAGCCATTGCGGGATATCTCGCAAATAAAATTACAAGAGGAAGATCGCTCGGGTTTTTGAAGAATCTCATCGTCGGCGTCGTCGGCGGTGTCGTCGGCAACTGGGTGATCGGACTATTCGGTCTGTATTCCAAAGGAGGCATGTTCTCCTCAATCGCGGTCTCGACGCTCGGAGCGGTCGTGCTCCTCTATGTCGTAAACGCTTTGACCGGAAAGAAATAGGAAATAAAAAAAGTGCCCGATTGAGGCACTTTTTTTGTTTGCAAAATTGGGGAAGCATCGCCTGCTCTTTTATTTCGTGGGATTGCGATGCGGACGCGAACACGTAATCGCGGCGACGACACTCATGAGGAATGTCAAGAATCCGAGCGTGCCGAGCGTGAGGAGCTCATGGCGAGCGCTGTAATCCACGACGAAAAGCGATAGTAAAACGGTACATAGTGCAATGATGACGGCCCTTCTACTAGGGGCAGGTTCTTTCATATCGAACTTCCTTTCTTTTTTTGCCGCAGGGGCATGAAATCATTCCTAAGTATAGCACGTTTCTACCGGGCGTCAAGCGTCACGCAGACAGCGGATTGTTTCGCGCGCGTGAGCGCTTGTCGGAAGAACGTTTCATCGCCGAGGGCATAGACTTCGTCGAAGGCAAAACCGCGCACGGAGCGAAGTTTGGCGAGGGTGATCCCGTAGCCCGCGGGCGTGGGCTCTTGCGAAAGTTTTGCGAGGGCGTCCGCGGTGCGAAGATCCGGAAAGGTCGCGGCGAGGATCGCGGGGAGCGCGAGGTTCTCCCGGAGCGATTCCCGATAGAGACGCGAGCGCGTGTAGAGATAGGCCTTGAGCTCGGCGTCGAAGAGACGGATTGCTTGCTCCCATTTGCCGCGGCGAAAGGCATCGAGGCGTTCGGCGAGTCGTCCGTAGCCTGCAAGGGCGGGATCGGTTCGGAGACCGTCGACGGCATCACCGCTCGTGATGGCGCGCAGGAGATCCCGTTTCGGCACATCGAGGAGTCGGGCGGCTTCGAGAAATCGTCCGTCGTCGTGCAGGAGCGCGTCCAAGAGATGCACGGTCTCGTTCCAGACGGGCGGCGTGGAAACATCCGTGCGAAAATCCGCCTCGAGGACATGGGCGAGCGCCGTAAGTTCCAGCGGATTCTCGGCGGTGAGGAGCGCGTGTTCGGAAAAGTCGCGGCGATAGAAGGCGGCGCGGGAAATCTTCATCGTCTTGAGACGCGGCGTACTCGTCCGGGGCATCGATGCTCCGTCCCGCGCATAGGCGAGCACCGATGCGTCAAGCCTCCGCGGTTCTCCCGTGACGACGCGAACATCCTGCAAGAGCTCCGGAATGTCCGCGCGATCGTCGATGGCGGCGGCGCGAATGCTCGGTAGGAGATGCGCGAGTGCGGCGAAATCCGCAGGCGCAAGATCGTGGACATCGTCGAGATAGAGATGCCCGACAGGCGTGTGAAACCCCGCGGCGAGGATCTTTTCGCTCACGACGGCCAGATCGCGATAGTCGAGCGCATGGAGTGTGCGTTTTGCCTCGGCGTAACGGGAGAATGCGTCCGCGTAGATTTGCCACGCGGGATTCGCTTCCAAAAATGCCTCCGGCGTGACGAGATTGGCACGACGAAAGGCATCGAGCATAAGAAATCGTCGGACGGTGGAATCGTGGACGCCGGGATACGCGCGAAAGACGCGTTTTGCAAGGGCAAAATCGGTCATCGGCGAAAACGGGGTGAGGACTCGATACGATCGGTGATGCGCCTTGGCATAGGCGTCGAGGATGCGCTTGTAGAGCATGCCGATCGTGATTGCGCGGTCTCGCGGGAACAGGGCGAGACGACGCCTGTCGGGGACGACGATGTGCGCGCTTTTTTGTTCGTCGTCACGGAGCGCGGTAAGAAGCGCACGGGATTTGCCGCCACCCGGCGGGAGTCGATAGAGAACGGGCTTTTCTTCCATCTTCGCACCTCCTTTCTTTTTGCTTTTCATTGTATCAAATGTGCAGCGCGAGGGCGGATCGGTTGTTTTGTCCCTCCGAATAGTGTAAAATACGAGTATCACGAAGGAGGGAACTGAGTTATGTTAATGAGTCAATTTCTCAAGTCGAGAAAGACGGTTCGCGATTACAAGAAGAAGGCACTTCTCCCTGCGGCACAGGAGAGCATTCGCGCACTGCTCGATGAGAAAAACGAACGTTTGAAACCCTATCATGCGAAACTTACATTTTTCCATGACGGCGACGACATCAAGCGCGTCCTGGAAGACAAGGGCGGCTATGCGGGCGTCATGATCGAAGCGCCGGCTTATATCGGCATGATCATCCTCGAGGAGAGCGAAGAAGCGTACGTGCGCGGCGCCTATGAGATGGAAGACGTCACGACGAAACTCTATGATCTCAATCTCGGCAGCTGCTGGGTCAGCCTTGACGGCGTAGAAGACGAGATTCTCGAAGGCCTTGCGGCAGGCGAAGGCAAGACCGTCTATCTCCTTGCAGTCGGCTATCCGGTTCAACAGCTCGGCATCGGCGAGATCCCCTTCAGCTCACGCCTCGGCGTACTCGATCTTGTGAACGGTCCCGACGGCAAGAAACTCACGATGGAAGAACTTGAGAACTTGGGACTGGACGATCTCTTCTATTATGTGCGCTATGCACCGAGTGCATACAATCACCAACCGTGGAGATTCACGATCGAAGACGGCAAAGTCACGATGCGCATCGAGAACTACAAAGAAAAAGTCACTTTGGTCGATGCCGGCATCATGATGTATTATTTTGAAGAGATGTTGCGTTCGCTCTCGATCAACGAGAAATACACGCTCGACATCCACGATGAAGGCGCGGACAAAGTAATCGGCAGCGTTCGTATCTAAGAAGATTTGAAAAAAGCGGGGAGACTCGCTTTTTTTCTTTCCGGTGATTGATTTTTTCTACAGATTGTGAAACCATGGGACAAAAGGGGGCGAAGAATTGACGAAAGACAAATGGATCGACGAGCTCTTCAGTCTGGGACTCGAGGCGGAGCGTGCGGGAGAAGACGCACGTGCGCGTTCGTTTTTTTCGCGGATTCTCGCTCTGGATCCCGACGAGAGCGGCGCGTACTATGCGATCGGCATGCTCGATGAGAAGAAGGGCGACTACGTCCGCGCGGAGAAGAACTATCGCACCGCCCTCAGGATGAATCCCGAGAACCGAGACGCGACGTTTTTTCTCGCCAATCTCATGGACATCACGGGGCGCAGGGACGAGGCCAAAGGGCTCTACACGCTCCTCATCCACAAGACCGCGGATCCGATGGCATGCCTCAATCTCGGCTCGATCTACGAGGAGGAAGGCGACGATATCCGAGCGTTGCATTTTTTTGATCTCGCTTTGAAGAAACTCGGGGATCTGCCGCTTGCGCATTTCAACCGCGCCGTGGCGCTTGCAAAACTCGGGAGGAGGGACGAGGCGATCTCGGCATATCACCACGCCAAGAGACTCGAGCCCGCGAATCCGAAACCCTATCTCAATCTCTCGGCGCTCTTTATCGCGGAGAAAAACGACGAGGCGTCCCTCGAGATCCTCGAGGAGGGGATCGGGAACGTCGAAGACGCGAATTTATACTATAATAAGGCGTGTGCACTCATGCACTTACATCGTCCGGATGAGGCGTTTCGATCCATGGATCGGGCCGTCCGTTTGAACCCGGACCTCATCCCGTATCTCAAAGAAGATCCGGATTTTCGAGATTGGCGCGAAGATCCGCGATATCTCAAATATATGGAGGCAAAGAATGATCACGATTAAATCACCGGAGACCATCGAAGGCATGCATCGCGCGGGCAAAATGCTCGCCCGTCTACACAGAGAGCTCCGCGAATTCATTAAGCCCGGCATCTCGACGCTCGAAGTCGACCGTTTTTGCGAACAGTGGATGCTCGATCACGGCGCGACGCCGGAGCAAAAAGGCTATATGGGCTTTCCGTTTGCGACCTGCGCGTCCGTGAATGACGAGATCTGTCACGGTTTTCCCACGCACAGAAAACTCGAAGACGGCGATCTTCTCACGATCGACATGGTTTTAAATCTCGACGGTTATCTTGCGGACAGCGCGTGGAGCTATCTCGTGGGCGATGTGAGCGAGGAGACGAAGAAACTCTACGACGTCACGAAAGAGGCGCTCTACCGCGGCATCGAAGCGGCGAAAGTCGGCGCGCGCATCGGCGACATCGGGCATGCGATCCAGACTTATGTCGAGGCGGAGGGTTTCTCCGTGGTGCGCGATTTTGTCGGGCACGGCATCGGCGACGCCATGCACGAAGATCCGCAAGTGCCGCATTTCGGCAAAGCGGGCAGGGGACCGAGACTCCTCGAGAACATGGTCTTCACCATCGAGCCGATGATCAACGCCGGCACGTACGAACTCACGATCGACGATAACGACTGGACCGCCCGCACGCGCGACGGCAAATACAGTTGCCAATTTGAACACACCCTTGCCCTCACCAAAGACGGCATCGTGATCCTCACGGATCAGGAGAATCTCTAGATGGAGCGGCGGGAATATGTAAAACTCGCGCCGTATACGACGTTCGGCATCGGCGGTGCGGCAAGATTTTTTTACGAACCGACGAGCGAGGAGGAAGTGATCCGCGCCCTCGAGGAAATCCGGGATCTCGGCGTCCCGTATTTCGTTCTCGGAAACGGCTCCAATCTTCTCGTATCGGACGAGGGCTATGACGGTGCCATTCTGCACCTCGATCGTCCTTTCGGACGGATTTGGCGCGAAGAAAATCGCATCCACGCCGAATCGGGGGCACTTCTCGCACAGGTGGCGCGTTTTGCCGCACGGGAAGGGCTCTCGGGGCTCGAACCCATGTCCGGGATTCCCGGCTCCGTGGGCGGTGCGGTCACGATGAACGCGGGTGCCTACGGCGGTGAGACCAAAGACGTCATCGAGCGGGTGCGCGTGCTTACGAAAGACGGCGTGCGCGAATACACGAACGCAGAGATGCGCTTCTCGTATCGCCACAGTCTCATCACGGACGAAGGCGGCATTGTCCTCGAGGCGACCTATCTTCTCGAGCCGGACGAACCCGAGGCGATCTTCGCACGGATTGAAGATTTTGCCGCACGGCGCAATGCGAAACAACCCGTCGAGATGAAGAGCGCGGGCTCCACGTTCAAACGTCCCGAGGGACATTTTGCCGCGAAACTCATCGAAGACGCGGGGCTCAAAGGCTTTCGCTATCGCAATGCGGGCGTAAGCGCCAAACACGCCGGTTTTATCGTGAACTACGGCGACGCGACGGCGGAGGAGGTCCTCGCGACGATCAAGATGGTGCAAAAAATCGTCTATGAACGCTTCGGCGTGAGACTCGAACCCGAGATGAAGACGCTGGGGGACATCCATGTTTGATCTCCACACGCACACGACCTTCTCACACGGTAAAGGCTCAATCGAGGACAATGTCCTCGTCGCCATTGCACGCGGACTCACAAAGATCGGCATCGCCGATCACGGACCGGGGCATCGCGGCTACGGCGTCAAGCGCGCGGACATTCCGAAGATGCGCGCCGAAGTGGATCGCCTCAATCAGATCTACGGCGATAAGATTGAGATTCTCCTCGGCATGGAGGCGAATGTCATGGGCTATGACGGCGAAATCGACGTGACCGAGGAGGAGAAAGCATATCTCGACTATATCCTCGTCGGCTTTCACTACGGCATCGTGCCCGCGAGTTTCAAGGGCTTTTGGAATTTCATGATCGTGAACAATCTCGCGAAAGTAATCCCGGCGCTTCGGAAAACCGCGATCCGTCGCAATACCGACGCCTTCATCCGCATTATGGAAAAACACGATGTTTACGCCCTCACGCATCCGAGCGCGAAGGCGAAGACCGATCCCGGGAGGCTCGGTGCGGCGGCGGTGAAATACGGCGTGCTCCTCGAGTCGAATGAGAAACACGATTCACTTTCAGTCGAGGAGATCACGCTTGCGGCCCAGGCGGGCGCGAAATTTCTCGTCTCGAGCGACGCGCACAAGCCGGGCGATGTGGGGCATTTTCCCCATGCGCTGGATCGTTTGAAAAAAGCGGGACAAATTCCGCAGAATGTAGAGCCGTCCGAACTCTAGGACGCGCGGGAGGATCTATGGATATTGTCATCATTACCGGATTATCCGGAGCGGGAAAGACGAGCACACTGCGCGTGTTGGAAGACATGGGCTATTACACCATGGACAATCTTCCGCCCGCCCTCATCTCCAATTTTGTCGAGCTCACGGAGAATGCGCAAAAACGCATCGACGAGCTCGCGGTGGTCGTGGATCTCAGAGGAGGCGCTTTTTTTGAAGACCTCGTGGAGACGACCGTCGCCCTGCGCGAAGCCGGGCATCACGTTTTCGTCCTCTATCTCGAGGCGTCCGACGCCACGATCATTCGCCGCTACAAGGAACTTCGGCGCCCGCATCCCATGGCGGGGCACGGCGATCTCGTCTCGGGAATTCGCACGGAGCGGGAGAGTCTCGCCAATGTGCGCCCGACGGCGGATCTCGTCCTCGACACGTCGCGCCTCACTGCACAGCGGCTCAAGCAAAAACTCGAGGCGCTCTTCCAATCCAAGACGACGCGGGACGTGATGTTCATCTCCGTCAATTCCTTCGGTTTCAAAAACGGGATCCTCGAAGACGCGGATCTCGTCTTTGACGTGCGTTTTTTGCCGAATCCCTATTGGGAGGAGGACCTCAGAATGCACAACGGTCTCGACGCCGAGGTGCGCGATTACGTGCTTGCGTCCGAGACGACCACGATGTTTCTCGAAAAACTCGAGGAACTGCTCGATTTCCTCGTGCCCGAGTATCTTAGAGAGGGCAAGAATTCTCTCGTCATAGGCATCGGTTGTACGGGCGGCAAACATCGGAGCGTCGTCATCGCGGAGGAACTCAGAAAATACCTCGCGCAAAACGGCGCGCGCGTCACGACTTATCACAGGGATCGATCGCTATGGTAAAGAGATCGCATTTACCCGTGGTCACGATCGGCGGCGGCACGGGGAGTTCCACGCTCCTTCGCGGACTCAAACGTTTCACCGACGCCATTACGGCGATTGTCACCGTCGCGGACGACGGCGGCGGCTCGGGGATTTTGCGTCGCGAACTCGGCATTTTGCCGCCGGGCGATGCGCGCAACTGTCTCTTTGCGCTCGCCAATGAAGAAAACAAAGTGAAGGAACTCTTTCACTATCGTTTCAATGAAGGCAGTCTCTCCGGGCAGAGTCTCGGGAACCTCCTTGTCGCGGCGCTCACGGACATCTACGGCTCCTTCGACGAAGGTCTGAGGCGCGCGGGCGAAATCCTCGCCGTCACGGGCAAAGTCGTTCCCATGACGCTCGACAATGTCGCACTCTGCGCCGAGCTCGAGGACGGCTCGCATGTTGCGGGAGAGAGCGTGCTTCCTTCGGAAGTCATCGCGAGAAAGTCGCGGATCAAACGTGCGTATCTCGATCCGCCGGTTCGGAAGACGCAGAAGGAAACCGTCGACGCGATTCTCGAGGCGAAACTCATTCTCCTCGGTCCCGGCTCGCTCTACACCTCGCTCGTCCCGAATCTCCTCGTGGAAGAGATTGGAGAAGCCGTGCGCGCGACCGACGCGACCGTCGTGTACATCGCGAATCTCATGACGCAACCCGGCGAGACGGACGGTTTTGGCGTGACGGAACATCTCGACGTCGTGGAAACCTATCTCGGCGAAGGCACCGTCGATCGCATCTATGTGAACGACACCGCCATGACCGCGGACATCGGCGCGCATTACGAGGCGAAACATCAATTCCCCGTGCTCATGAAGCCGGGTGAAAAGGAACGGATCGAAGCGCGCGGCATCCGGGTCGTCGAAGGACCGTATCTCGATCTTACGAGCGGCTATGTGCGTCACGACGCCGCGAGACTCGTCGAAGATCTTTTCCTCGACACGACGCGCATTTATCACGGTTAAAGACACGGGAAGGACAAAAGGATCGTATGATCCTTTTTTTGTACGCCTTTTGCACGCGAAAGTAGTGTATAATAACGGCAGAGGTGCTTTTATGAAGAAAGAAAAAAGCGCGGGAGGCGTGGTGCTTCGCAAAGACGATGTGCTTCTCTTAAAACGTTTTGCAGGCAACTGGGTGCTCCCCAAAGGACATATTGAAAAGGATGAAACGGCCGAGATCGCGGCGTTGCGCGAAGTGCGCGAAGAGACGGGCGTCGGCGCGTCGATCGACGATTTTTTGGGCGAGGTCTACTATACGTATCGCAAGACGAACGGCACCAAGATCGGCAAGACGGTGCTCTTTTTTCGCATGACCTACGAAGAAGGTGCGCTCCGTGCTCAGCGCGAAGAGGGTTTTGAACGTGCGGCCTTTATTCCGGTCAACAAGGCGATGCATTTCCTCTCCCACGCGGGCGAACGGGAGATGCTTCGCGTGGCGCTCAAGCAGGAACGAGAAGCATGAGTTATGCGAGAGATCTCAAGGCGAGCATTCTCGGGAATGAACTCGCAGAGGAAGAAATTTTAGCCGAGCTGGCGGGGATGTTCCGCATGAACGGGACGATCCGTTTTGACGCCGATCTCAAAGTGCGTGTGCAGTTCGCGACGACGCAGAATCCGCTGGCACGCCGAATTTTTCGTGCCGTAAAGACGCGCTACGGTTACGAGCCGCGGGTCGGGATGAAGACTTCGGGACTCGAATACGGCAAAGTCTATCTCGTCACGATCGACGACAGCGTGCTTGCCGAGCGTTTTCTCGAAGAGATCGGATTTCGGATCACGGGTTTCCTGCCCGAGGATACGCTCGATCGCAAGATCTATGAGTCTCATCGGGCGGCTTTTTTGCGTGGGGCGTTTCTCGGTGCGGGGAGCATCTCGGACCCCAAGAAGAGCTATCATCTCGAGTTTTTTACCTCGGATCCGGGATTTGCAAGACTCTTGCAGAGACTTCTCGGGGAGACGATCGGGAAAGTCCATATGACGAAACGCGGCGAATACATCGTGATCTACACGCGAGAGGCGGAGAAGATCTCGGATTTTCTCGCGCTCGTCGGGGCGCACAAGGAACTCTTTGCGTTCGAGGATATGCGGGCGCTGCGTGAGATGCGCGCCAATGTCAATCGCACGGTGAACTGCGAGACGGCGAATCTCAACAAGAGCGTCGAGGCTTCCATGCGGGCGGAGCGGGCGATCCGCTATCTCAAGGAGCAGGGCGTTGCTTTGGACGCGGATCTCGGGCGTGTGGCGGACGCGCGTATCGAGGACCGGGAGGCGAGCCTCACGACGCTCGCGGAGACGCTGGGACTCACAAAATCGTCCCTGCGCCGAAGACTTGCAAAGATCGAACATCTCGCCGAGGAGCACGGGATGCGCTTGTAGCTTCGCCTCGGGCGTGATATACTCATTGCGATTGAACGAAGAAGAGAAAGCGTCTTTCGTGTGGCGACCACAGAGAGGGAGAGGGCTGAGAGCTCCCGTCGCGGCAGAGAGATTTCCCGTTCTCGGAGTTTGACGGCGTGGAATGCCATATCGTTCCGGTGAGGGGATTCCTATGGAATCTATAAGAGTGGTACCGCGGATGCTACGGCTTTTCGTCTCTTGACGGAGGGCCGTTTTTTATTTTGAAAGGAGAGAACCATGAGATTATCCAAGATGTATATGCCGACTTTGCGCGAAATTCCGAACGACGCGGAGGTGCCGAGCCATCAGTATCTACTGCGTGCGGCGATGATCATGCAGAACGCTTCGGGCGTGTATTCGTATCTGCCGCTCGGGTATCGCGTCATTCGCAAGATCGAAGAGATCGTGCGTGAAGAGATGGACGCGATCGGAGGACAGGAAGTCCTCATGAGCCCCCTGCAACCGAAAGAGATCTGGGAGGAGAGCGGCCGCTGGGCGGTTTTCGGTCCCGAGATGTTCAAACTCAAAGATCGCCATGCGCGCGATTTTTGCCTGGCGCCCACCGCGGAGGAATATTTCACGACGCTCGTGCGCGACAAAGTGACGAGCTACAAAGAACTCCCGATGGATCTCTATCAGATTCAGACGAAATACCGCGACGAGAAACGTCCGCGTTTCGGCGTGACCCGTGCGCGCGAATTTATCATGAAGGACGCGTATACTTTTGACGCGGATATTCCCGGGATGAAAAAATCCTACGAGGAGATGTGGCATGCCTACGAGCGCATGTTTGACCGCATGGGCCTCGAGTACACGGTCGTCGCGGGCGATGCGGGGGCTATGGGCGGCAATTCCTCGCACGAATTTATCGCACTCTCCGAAGTCGGCGAGGGCCTCATTGCCTACTCATCCTGCGGATATGCGGCGACGGACGAGAAGGCGCGCGTCGTCTACGACGTCGTCGAAAGGGAGAAAGGCGAGATCGAGAAAGTCGCGACCCCCGAGATGAAAACCATCGCCGAAGTCGCCGCCTTTCTCGGGAAAGACCCCGCAGATTGCCTCAAAACCGTCGCGTACAAAGTCGGAGACGAAGTGATCTTCGTCCTCATCCCCGGCGATCGCGAACTCAACGAGACGAAACTCCTCTCGTACCTCGGCCTACCCGAGCACGAACTCCTCTTTGCGAACGACGAGGAGATTGCAAGCGTGGGCTCGCACGGCGGCTTTATGGGCCCGGTCGGCGTCCAAGGCGCGCGTATCGTCGTCGACGAACGCATCACGCGCATGGGCGGCCTCGTGACCGGCGCCAACGAAGAAGGCTATCATCTCACGAACGTTGTCTACGGGAGAGACTACGAAGGCGAAGTCGTGGAGGATCTGCTCCTCGTGCGCGAGGGAGACGTCTGCCCCGAATGCGGCGAGAAACTCACTTTGAAACGCGGCATCGAAGTCGGCAATATCTTCCAACTCGGACAAAAATACTCGAAGAGCCTCGGCGCGAAATTCCTCGACGAGAACGGCAAGAGTGAATATTTTTGGATGGGCAGTCACGGCGTCGGCGTCTCGCGCAGCATGGCCGCAGTGATTGAGCAACATCACGACGAGAACGGCATCATTTGGCCGATCTCCGTCGCACCGTACGAAGTCATGATCACGCTTATCTCCAATCGAGATAAAAAGGCCGTCGAAGCAGCCGAGACCCTCTATCGCGACCTCACGGACGCGGGCATCGAAGTCCTCTACGACGATCGCAACGAACGCGCCGGCGTCAAATTCAACGACCGCGACCTCATCGGGATTCCCCTGCGCATCGGCGTCGGCAGAAAAGCCGCGGACGGCATCGTCGAATACTCCGACCGCGCGGGCACCATCGACGAAGAAATTACCGTCACGGACGCGCCGAGCGTTGTAAAAGAAGAAATTGCAAAACGCCTCGCCGCATTGAGAAAATAAAATCGACAAGAAAAAGAAAACGCATCCCGTCGGGTGCGTTTTTTGTGTGCGCAAAAGAGGGACGCGAAAGGGCGAACCTCCAAAGATCGCGGAATCGAATTTGCCATTTTGCAAAAAAGAGTGAAAAAGGCTTTCATATAAATACATTTTTATTTGGCCATCAAAAAATGTGGAAATGACGCCAAAGCAAGCGTTTTTCAGTGCTTGCCGAATCGTTACGATGCAAATACACCCCGCTTTCGGCGTACACACGCACAAACAAACGAAAAAATATAATAATTATTCTATTATTAAATGATTGACAACAAAGTCAACGGAATTTTTTGAAGGAGATTTTGCGGCAAAAATCGGCGTAAAATTTTTTTAAAAAAACTTCAAAATTTTCAGTTGGCTAAATTGACGCATTAGAGAGTGCGCAATATTTTATCATGCTAAACAAAATCGTCACTAGAAAAATCACGATGATTTCAACATTCTGATTTTATCGATTTTATCAAGCGCTCAAGATGACGAATTATTTGCATAAATGTACAGATCGTGATATACTGGACAAGGTGTAAAAAAGAATCACTGATTCATCGAAACCAGAGTATTCAAGGAGGTATTACATGAAAAAAGTAGTCATTGCAAGCGCAGCGCGTACCCCTGTGGGCGGCTTCGGCGGCAGTCTCAAGTCCCTCTCGGCGGTCGATATCGGCGTCATCGCTGCAAAAGAAGCGATCAATCGCGCAGGCATCACCCCGGATCAAGTCGAACACGTCGTATTCGGAAACGTTTTGCAAGCAGGTCTCGGACAGAACGTCGCACGTCAGGTTACGCTCGGCGCAGGTTGCCCGATCGAGACGCCGGCATTCACGATCAACATCGTATGCGGCTCGGGTCTTCGCAGTGTATCCCTCGCATCGCAACTCATCCAGACGGGTGAAGCGGACATCGTTCTCGCAGGCGGCACGGAATCCATGACGAACGCACCGTATCTCGCTCCGAATATGCGTTGGGGCGCACGGATGGGCGACACCAAGATGGTTGACTACATGGTTCATGACGGACTGTTCGATATCTTCAATAAATACCACATGGGCATCACGGCGGAGAACGTTGCGGAAGAATTCGGCATCACCCGCGAGATGCAAGACGAGCTTGCCGTTCGTTCCCAGAACAATGCGGAAAAAGCTCAAAAAGAAGGACGTTTCAAAGACGAAATCGTCCCGGTCGAGATCAAAGACCGCAAGGGCAATGTCACGGTCTTCGAGAACGACGAACATATTCGTTACGGTCAAACGCTCGAGACCGCGGCAAAACTTCGCCCCGCATTCAAGAAAGACGGCGGCACGGTTACCGCAGGCAACGCTTCGGGCATCAATGACGGCGCAGCGGCTCTCATCATCATGAGCGAAGAAAAAGCAAAAGAACTCGGCGTCAAACCCCTTGCAACGATCGTCAGCCACGCAACCGTCGGCGTTCGCCCCGACATCATGGGCACCGGCCCGATCCCGTCCTCGAGAAAGGCTCTCGAAAAAGCAGGCCTCACGATCAAGGACATGGATCTGATCGAAGCGAACGAAGCTTTCGCGGCACAGGCATATGCCGTCAAGAACGAACTCGGATTCGATTTTGAAAAAGTCAACGTCAACGGCGGCGCAATCGCAATCGGACACCCGATCGGCGCATCCGGCGCACGTATCCTTACGACGCTCCTCTACGAAATGCAGAAGAGAGATTCCCACTACGGACTTGCAACCCTCTGCATCGGCGGAGGCATGGGCACGGCTCTCGTCGTCGAACGCGAAAAAGAATAAGAAGAAACAAGCGGGCGTAGCCACACCCGGGTACGCCCCTTTTTCAAGCCTATAGGCAATTTAGAAGGAGGAAGAATATGGAATTCGGTTTATCCAAACAGCATGAAATGCTAAGACAGATGTACAGAGAGTTTGCCGAGACGGAAGTCAAACCCCTCGCGGCAGAAGTCGACGAACAAGAGATGTTCCCCGAAGAGACCGTTGCCAAGATGGCAAAAGCGGGCTTTTTCGGTATCCCCATCCCCAAGGAATACGGCGGAGAAGGCGGAGATGACCTCGGATACGCAATGGCAGTCGAAGAACTCGCACGCGTTTGCGCAACCACGAGCGTTATCATTTCGGCACATACATCCCTATGCGCATGGCCGCTCCTCAAGTTCGGCACGGAAGAACAAAAACAAAAATACCTCGTTCCCCTCGCAAAAGGCGAACACATCGGCGCTTTCGGTCTGACCGAACCCAATGCAGGTACTGACGCTTCGATGCAACAGACGACCGCAGTTTTGGACGGAGACGAATATGTACTTAACGGCTCCAAGATCTTCATCACCAACGCGGAAAAAGCATCGACCTATATCATCATGGCGATGACCGATAAATCCCAAGGCACGCGCGGCATCAGTGCGTTCATCGTCGAAAAAGGCATGCCCGGCTTCTCGTTCGGACTTCCGGAGAAGAAGATGGGTATCCGCGGATCGCACACCTGCGAGCTCATTTTTGAAGACGTACGCGTACCGAAGGAAAACCTCCTCGGCAGAGAAGGCATGGGCTTTAAGATCGCTATGCAGACCCTCGACGGCGGCCGTATCGGGATCGCTGCACAGGCACTCGGCATCGCGGCAGGCGCGCTCGACGAGACCATCACCTATGTCAAAGAGAGAAAACAATTCGGACGTCCGCTCTCCGCATTCCAGAACACGCAATTCCAACTTGCAGACCTTGCAAACCAAATCGAAGCGGCAAGACTCCTCGTCTATCGTGCAGCATGGTGCAAACAATCCGGACTTCCCTACACGGTACCGGCAGCGCATGCAAAACTCTTTGCAGCTGAATGTGCAATGAAAGTCACGACCAAATGCGTCCAACTCTTCGGCGGCTACGGCTACACGAGAGACTACCCGGTAGAGAGAATGATGCGCGATGCGAAGATCACCGAGATCTACGAAGGCACCAGCGAAGTACAACGCATGGTCATCTCGGGTTCGCTGTTAAGATAAGGAGGACAAACCATGAAAATTGCCGTTTGTATTAAACAAGTTCCGGACACCACGGAAGTAAAACTCGATCCCAAGACCGGTACCCTCATTCGTGAAGGCGTACCGTCCATCATCAACCCCGACGACAAAGCGGGCCTTGAAGAAGCTCTGAAGTTAAAAGATCAATTCGGCGCACACGTCACCGTCCTCACGATGGGACCCCCGCAAGCCGAGATCGCACTCAAAGAAGCCTATGCCATGGGCGCAGACGAAGTCATTCTATTGAGTGACCGTGCATTTGCAGGCTCCGACACCTGGGCAACCTCCAGTGCCGTTGCGGCAGCGCTCAACAATATCGAATACGATTTCGTCATCGCAGGACGTCAGGCAATCGACGGCGACACCGCACAAGTCGGCCCGCAGATTGCGGAACACCTCGGCATCCCGAGCATTTCCTATGTTGAAGAAATCCGCGAAGCAAGCGAAGATCACCTCGTCGTCAAACGCCAATTCGAAGATCGCTATCAGATCATTCGCGTGAAGACCCCGTGCCTTCTTACGACCCTCGGCGGCATGAACGAACCGAGATACATGCGCGTATCCCGCGTTTACGATGCATTCCGCGATGAAGACCTCGTAACCAATTGGAACGTCAACGACATCACTGTCGATCACGCCAACCTCGGCCTCAAAGGCTCGCCCACCAAAGTCAAGAAGAGCTTTACCAAAGGCGCCAAGACCGCAGGCAAAGTCTTCGAAGTGGACGCAAAGGAAGGCGCACAGATTATCTTGAACAAGCTCGAAGAGCTCTTCATCATTTAAGGGGTGATAACCATGTTAGAAAACTATAAAGGTGTAATGATCATTGCAGAGCAGAGAGACGGCAATCTCCAAAACGTCGCACTCGAGCTCGTCGGCAAAGCAAAAGAGTTGGCAGCGAAGAGAAACACCACCGTCACCGCCCTCGTCGTCGGCGACAAAGTTTCCCACCTTGCCGAGAACCTCGCGCATCACGGCGCGGACAAAGTCATCATCGTCGAAGACGATAGACTCAAACACTATATGACCGAACCGTATGTCAAAGCCATCTACGACGTCATCGAAGAAGAAAAACCCGAGATCGTACTCTTCGGCGCAACTTCCATCGGCCGTGACCTCGCACCGCGTGTATCTGCGCGCGTCCACACCGGACTCACCGCAGACTGCACGGGCCTTGACATCGACGAAGAAACCGGCAACCTTCTTATGACCCGTCCGGCATTCGGCGGCAACATCATGGCAACCATTATCTGCGAAGACCACCGTCCGCAGATGTCCACCGTGCGCCCCGGCGTCATGCAGAAAATCCCCGAAGACAAGAATCTTCCGGTCAACGTTGAAACATTTGACGTCAAATTCGAAGACAAAAACTTCAACGTCGAGATTCTCGAAGAAACCGTCGCAACGAAGAAAATGGTCAAGATCGAAGACGCGAAGATCCTCGTATCCGCAGGCCGCGGATTCGGAGGCCCCGATCGCCTCGGCGAAGCGGAAGAACTCGCGAAAGTACTCAAGGCAACCGTATCCGGCTCCCGTGCGGCAGTCGACGCAGGTTGGCTCGAAAAAGAGAGACAAGTCGGACAGACCGGTAAGACCGTTCGCCCCAATCTCTACTTTGCACTCGGCATCTCCGGCGCAATCCAGCACCTTGCAGGCATGGAAGAATCCGACTTTATCATCGCCGTCAACAAGAATCCCGACGCGCCCATCTTCCAGACCGCTGACCTCGGCATCGTAGGCGACCTGCACAAAGTCGTCCCCGAACTTACACGCCTCGTCGAGAGCGCACTTGAGAAGAAAGCCAACGAATAATTGACCGAGAAAGGACGAAGCATGGATTATCAGTTTTTACTCGTACAATACGATGAGAGCGTCGCAACCGTCACCATCAACCGTGAAGCGGCACTCAACGCCCTCAACAAAGAACTCCTGGAAGAACTGAGTCTTTGTTTTCGGGAACTCGAAGAAAATGATGACGTCGATGTCGTGATCTTAACCGGCGCCGGCCGCAGTTTTGTAGCCGGAGCCGACATCGGCGAAATGGCACCCCTAAGCGCCGTCGAAGGCGCCGCATGGGGCAAGAAAGGCATGGCCGTCTTCCGCCAAATTGAGAACCTTACGAAACCCGTCATCGCAGCCGTCAACGGCTTTGCGCTCGGAGGAGGCTGTGAGATCTCCATGGCATGCGACATTCGCATCGCATCCACCAAGGCAAAATTCGGCCAACCCGAAGTCGGCCTCGGCATTACCCCCGGCTTCGGCGGAACCCAACGCCTTGCACGCCTCGTCGGAGAAGGCAAAGCGAAACAACTCATCTTCACTGCAGACATCATCGACGCGAACGAAGCATACCGCATCGGACTCGTCGACGAACTCGCAGAACCCGATGCGCTCATGGACGAAGCTATGAAAATGGCCAAGACCATCGCCGCAAAGGCACGCCGCGCAGTCGCACTCGCGAAACTCGCCATCAACACCGGCATTCAGACCGACATCGACTCCGGCATGCGCATTGAAGAAATGGCATTCGGCCTTTGCTTCTCCACCGAAGATCAAAAAGAAGGCATGAAGGCGTTCTTCGAGAAGAGAAAACCCGAGTTTAAAAAGAAATAGAGGAGGAAACCATGAAAATTGCAGTTATCGGCTCCGGCACCATGGGCGCCGGCATTGCACAAGTACTCGCGCAGAGCCACGACGTCATCCTACGTGACATCGACGAGAGCGCTCTCGAGCGTGCAATGAAAGGCATCGAAAAGAACCTGAATCGCTCCGTAGAAAAAGGCAGAATGGAAGCAGCTGAGAAAGACGCAACCATCGCACGCATCAAAGTCTCTGCAGACATTAAGGAAATCAAAGATGCGGACCTCGTCATCGAAGCGGCAACCGAGAACGCAGGCATCAAGAAGAAAATCTTCGAAGAGCTCGACAGCGTTTGCGATGAGAAAACCATCCTCGCATCCAACACCTCGTCCCTCTCCATCACGGAAATCGGCGCAGCAACCAAGAGACCCGAAAAAGTTATCGGCATGCACTTCTTCAACCCGGTTCCCATGATGAAACTCGTGGAAATCATCGAAGGCAGAAAGACCGACGCCAAAGTCACCGAGACCATCAAGGCACTCACCGAAGAAATCGGCAAAGTCCCCGTACTCGTTGACGAAGGCCCCGGCTTCGTCGTCAACCGCGTCCTCATCCCCATGATCAACGAAGCCATCGGCATTCTCGCTGACGGCATCGCATCCGCGGAAGACATCGACACCGCCATGAAACTCGGCGCCAACCATCCCATGGGACCCCTCGCGCTCGGCGACCTCATCGGCCTCGATGTATGCCTCGCGATCATGGAAGTCCTCTACACGGAATTTGGCGATGCCAAATACCGTCCGCACCCGCTCCTGCGCAAGATGGTCCGCTCCGGCGACCTCGGCCGCAAGACCGGCAAAGGCTTCTTCGATTATTCGAAATAAATCGAATCCGAACAAAGAAAAACTTCCGACAACGTGTCGGAAGTTTTTTTGTGCAAGAATCCATCCATGTCCATTCTGTTCGAGGGGGAAAGAACGAATGCATCGTCGGATAGACGGAAGAAAACGAAAAAGATCCCTGAATCGGGGAGAATGTCCCGATTGTGCGCTTTACAAAGCCCCTCTCATCCTCTATACTATAAGAGAATGGAAGTATACGGCAATGTCCGAAATAAAGGAGGAAACACCATGGCAAAACAACATTTTGAAAGAACGAAACCGCACGTCAACATCGGCACCATCGGCCACGTTGACCACGGCAAGACCACCCTCACCGCAGCCATCACCCTCGTACTCAACAAGAGATACGGCGGC
>QWCK01000531.1_pt1 | contig 65686 bp, 66 predicted proteins | sample 1972571 | NCBI WGS metagenome assembly QWCK01 (sample SAMN09866710, study PRJNA288562) | Human gut metagenome isolate term2_stool, whole genome shotgun sequencing... | isolation source: gut | host: Homo sapiens | place: USA: California | reverse complement strand
GTAGCCTGGACACAAGAGAAACCACTCTCTGTCCTCTTGGGGATGGCGGACATCCCGCAGGCCCAGAAGCAGGAAGCTGTCTCTATTAATCTCTCCAAGTGTCTCTAGGGATTTGAGGTTCTAGTTCTATGAGGCGCTTTGGTTCTTGGGTGACTATATCATCAAAAGATAGGTAGGTTAATTCAGTCAAGGCAAGAACATCTAACTCATTCACGGGGAGGTCATAAAAGGAATCGTATGCTACATCATTCAAGTAGTCAAAAATATTGGCCATAAAAGCTCCTTTCTCTATGTTTATCCTATCACATTTACCTAGAATTGGCTAGTAGGCTTACTGGATTTTACCACATGGCTAGCGAGCTGGTTTAAATACAGGTTTGCATTTTATCCATGGGGGAAATCTGTTATAATAAGAATAAAGGAGGAACGCATGCACAAGATTTTACTAGTAGAAGATGACCAAGTCATTCGGCAACAAGTGGGGAAACTGCTCTCTGAATGGGGCTTTGAGGTTATTTTGGTAGAGGACTTTATGGAAGTTTTGACTCTCTTTGTTCAGTCAGAACCTCATTTGGTTCTTATGGATATTGGCTTACCTCTCTTTAATGGTTACCACTGGTGCCAGGAGATTCGTAAGATTTCTCAGGTACCTATCATGTTCCTATCTTCGAGAGACCAGGCGATGGATATCGTCATGGCGATCAATATGGGAGCAGATGACTTTGTGACCAAACCTTTTGACCAACAGGTACTCCTTGCCAAAGTTCAGGGATTGTTGCGCCGTTCTTATGAATTTGGGCGAGATGAAAGTCTACTGGAGTATGCGGGTGTGATCCTCAATACCAAGTCTATGGACCTGCACTATCAGGGGGAAGTATTGAGTTTGACCAAGAATGAATTTCAGATTTTGCGGATTTTATTTGAACATGCGGGTAATATCGTGGCGCGAGATGACCTGATGCGAGAACTCTGGAATAGTGACTTTTTCATCGATGATAATACCTTGTCTGTCAATGTTGCTCGTTTGCGTAAAAAGTTGGAGGAGCAAGGCTTGGCAGGATTTATCGAAACCAAGAAAGGGATAGGATACGGACTGAAACATGCTTGATTGGAAACTATTTTTTCTGGCCTATCTGCGTTCTCGCAGTCGTCTTTTTGTCTATATTTTTTCATTGGGCTTTCTTGTTTTTCTCTTTCAGTTTTTATTCTCCAGTATAGGATTTTATTTCTTCTATTTTTTCCTCCTCAGTGGCTTTTTGACCTTCTTATTTTTGACTTGGGATATTTTTGCAGAAGCTCAGGTTTACCGACAGGAAGTACTGTATGCTGAAAGAGACCCAAAGTCTCCTTTGGAGTGTGTGCTCGCGGAAAAACTCGAAGAGCGTGAGTCTGAATTGTATCAAGAGAAATCAGAAGCCCAAAGTAAACTGACGGATTTGCTTGACTACTACACCTTGTGGGTTCATCAGATAAAGACTCCTATTGCAGCGAGCCGTCTTTTGGTGGCAGAAGTTTCTGATCGTGAGGTCAAGCAGCAACTGGAACAGGAAATCTTCAAGATTGACTCCTATACCAATCTGGTGTTGCAGTACCTGCGTTTGGAAAGCTTCCACGATGACTTGGTATTTGAAAAGGTTCAAGTGGAGGATCTGGTGAAGGAAGTGGTTCGCAAGTATGCCCTTTTCTTTATCCAAAAGGGACTGACAGTCAACCTACATGACCTTGACAAAATCATCGTGACCGATAAGAAGTGGTTGTTGGTCGTCATTGAACAAATCCTCTCAAACAGCCTCAAATATACCAAGAAAGGTGGACTAGAGATTTATATGGAAGGCCAGGAACTCTGTATCAAGGATACGGGAATCGGGATTAAAAACAGTGATGTGCTCCGAGTCTTTGAACGTGGCTTTTCAGGATATAATGGTCGCCTAACCCAGCAATCATCTGGACTTGGCCTCTATCTATCTAAGAAAATTTCTGAAGAACTGGGCCACCAGATTCGTATCGAGTCTGAGGTTGGAAAAGGAACAACCGTACGGATCAAATTTGCTAAAGTGAAGCTCGTTATTGAGTAAACATAGATGAGAAAAAGCCTCCGAATGGAGGCTTTTGTGTTAACTACTTATTTCTCAACGCGTGATTTGTTGGCGATATCAGCAAGGATAGCTTGGACAAAGTCATCAACTGAGACAGTTTGTGTTTCTTTTTGTCCATAGCGACGAACATTGACTGTTCCGTCTTCCATTTCCTTGTCCCCAACGATCAATTGGTAAGGAATTTTGCTAGTTTGTGAAGCACGAATCTTGAACTGCATTTTTTCATTGCGCTCATCCACATCCGCACGGACACCACGGTCACGGAGTTTCTTAGCCACTTCCCATGCGTAGTCCACATGTTTTTCGTTGGATACTGGGATGAGGGTCACTTGATGTGGTGCAAGCCATGTTGGGAAGGCGCCCTTGTAGTTCTCAATCAAGATAGCTGTAAAGCGTTCCATAGTTGAGATAACCCCACGGTGGATCATGACTGGACGGTGTTCTTCCCCGTCGGCTCCGATATATTTAAGGTCGAAGCGTTCAGGAAGCAAGAAGTCGAGCTGGATAGTAGAAAGGGTTTCTTCTTTACCGAGGGCAGTTTTAACCTGGATATCCAATTTTGGTCCGTAGAAGGCTGCTTCACCTTCAGCTTCAAAGTAGTCCAGTTCCAGATCATCCATAGCTGCTTTCAACATGCGTTGTGCATTTTCCCACATTTCATCGTTGTCAAAGTATTTGTGTTTATCTTCTGGATCACGGTAAGACAAGCGGAAACGGTAATCTGTCAAATTAAAGTCTTCATACACGTCGATAATCAATTGAAGAATTTTCTTGAATTCTTCCTCAATTTGTTCCGGAGCTACAAAAGTATGACCATCATTTAGGGACATTTCACGTACACGTTGAAGGCCAGTAAGGGCGCCAGATTTTTCATATCGGTGCATCATGCCAATCTCAGCGATACGGATTGGTAATTCACGGTATGAGTGTACATGGTGTTTATAAACTTCGATATGGTGAGGACAGTTCATTGGGCGGAGGACAAACTCTTCACCGTCTCCCATGTCCATAGTTGGGAACATATCTTCACGGTAGTGATCCCAGTGACCAGAAGTTTTATAGAGTTCCACGGAGGCAATTGGTGGAGTGTAGACGTGTTGGTAGCCTGCAGCGATTTCCTTGTCGACAATGTAGCGTTCCAATTCACGACGGATAGTCGCTCCGTTTGGTAACCAGAATGGTAAACCTTGTCCGACTTCTTGTGAAATCATGAAGAGGTCAAGCTCTTTACCGAGTTTACGGTGGTCACGTTCCTTGGCTTCTTCACGCATTTGAAGGTAGTTCTTCAAGTCTTTTTTGTCAAACCAAGCTGTACCGTAGATTCGTTGCATCATCGCGTTGTCGCTATTTCCACGCCAGTAGGCACCAGCTACGTTGAGCAGGTGGAAGATTTGGATGCGACCTGTTGATGGGATGTGAGGACCACGGCAGAGGTCTACGTATTCGCCTTGACGGTAGATAGTCAAACCGCCTTCGTCTTCAGAGTGTTCTTCAATCAATTCCAACTTGTAAGGGTCATTTTTAAAGATTTCACGGGCCTCGTCTTTGGTAACTTCTTCACGGATTGATGGGAAGTTTTCTTTAACGATTTTCTTCATTTCTTCTTCAATACGAGGAAGGTCTTCATTGGAGATTTGGCCAGCAGTATTGTCTGTATCGTAGTAGAAGCCATCTTCGATAGCTGGACCAACCCCCAAGTGAATGTCTGGGAAAAGGCGACGAGCTGCTTGGGCAAACAAGTGAGCCGCTGAGTGGCGCAAGATTGGCAGAGCATCTTCGTGATCAGGCGTCACGATTTCGATGCTTCCATCTTCAGTGATAGCACGAGTCGTGTCGATGAGTTTGCCGTTGAATTTACCAGCTAAGGCTTTTTTTGCTAGGGAATTGCTGATGGATTGAGCAATTTCAAAAGTTGTAACGCCAGATTCGAATTCACGAACAGCGCCATCTGGGAAAGTAATCTTAATCATGGTTTTCTCCTTATAAAGTTTTTATTAGCCTAGTTATGGTGAAGGTGCCCTTGAAATATAAATAGAAATTCCTTTTGATTTTTTCGTTAATAAATCAAAAAGCGACATCCTTAAAAGGACGTCGCAACGTGGTTCCACCTTCATTTATGTTCCTCAAAAAAGAGGGACACCTCAGATTGGCTTTAACGTGGCCACCGTTTTATGTTTTCATAAAAGTCAGTAGAGTAGTATCAGTTTAGGCTTTCTATGCGTTTCCAGCAACCACGCACTCTCTAGTAGAAAGGGACTAAGTGACTTGTCTCTATGCATTATTATAGCATGATTGCGAGAATTTTCAAGGTTTTTGTATAATTTTTTTGTTTTTCTCTCTTTGGAAGACATGCTTGATACCCATGCCAGCAGCCAAGCAAAGTAGGGCAAAGAGTTCATAGGCTAGGAAGTAAAGCAGGATGAACTCACCAAAGGTGATGATGGTAAAGCAAAAGACCAGACCAATACCGAGTAGCCACCAAAGTGAGAAATGAAATCGATAGCTATAAAGTAGCGATACGATAAAGGTTACTAGGGGAGAAAAGAGGAGAATGTTATAAATGTAAAGTCCCTTCAGCGTATAAGAATCAGATATCAGCAGTAAAAGCAACTCATAGAGGGGCCAGTAAAAGAAGAAAATGACAAGGTAGTATGGAATATACTTAAGATATTTCCGCATGGCAATAGTCCTCCAATCTGCAAAAATTGAGAGATGTTGAAGACCACATAATCCTAAATGAAGGGGAACTCTCTATTTATATTATAGCACGTATTGGAAGCCTTTACAAGTTAATCCAGTGAGTAGTGATAGTGCTCTTTTTGAGTGTTTTCTGCTATAATACTAACAAAAGAAGTAAGAGGAAAAGAGGAGAAAGAATGACTAAAATAGCAGTTCTTTCAGACATACATGGGAATACGACAGCCCTGGAAGCTGTGCTGGCTGATGCTAAAAAGGCAAAGGTAGATGAGTACTGGCTTTTGGGGGATATTCTTATGCCTGGAACGGGACGTAGAAGGATATTGAATCTTTTAGCTACTTTGCCTATCACTGTAAGAGTTCTTGGTAATTGGGAGAACAGTCTCTGGCGAGGCTTGCATCGTAAGCTAGATTTGACAAAAGCTAGTCATCGCTACCTCCTACGTCAATGCCAGTATATATTAGAAGAAATCAGCCCTGAAGAAATCGAAGACCTCCACAATCAACCCATGCAAGTTCATCGTCAGTTTGGTGATTTGATGGTGGGAATAACTCACCATCTCCCTGATAAAAACTGGGGTAGGGAGTTGATTCATACGGGAAAACAAGAAGATTTTGATAGATTAGTGACGAATCCACACGCCTCCATCGCAGTGTATGGTCATATCCACCAACAGTTGCTTCGTTATGGGAGTGATGGACAGTTGATTCTTAATCCAGGATCCATTGGACAACCCTTCTTTTTAGATGCAGGATTACGTAAGGACCTGCGGGCCCAGTATATGATCTTAGAGTTTGATGAAGCAGGTTTGGCTGATGTTGATTTTCATCGAGTGGATTATGATGTAGAAGCCGAATTGCAGTTGGCCAAAGATTTAAAGCTTCCCTATTTCCAGATCTACTATGAAAGTTTGGTAAATGGGATTCACCACACTCATAATCAGGAACTTCTGTATGAGATTGCCCAAGAACAGGGGCATGATATTGAGTTGGATGCATGGTTAGATAGTAGTAATGATTGACATGGCATCAAAAAGGGGTATAATGAGTATGAGAAGAGAGATGATGAGAATCTCAGGTGAAAGGGGAACAAAATGCAAATTTCAAGTCGATTTACCATTGCGACCCATATGCTAATTATCATTGCTATCAAGGGCCAGGAAAGTAAGGTGACCAGTGATTTTCTCGCAGCTAGCGTTGGAGTTAATCCAGTCATTATCCGTAAGACTTTGTCGCAACTCAAAAAAGCAGGATTGATTTCAGTTGCGCGTGGGACGGGCGGAACTGAGATAATAAAAGACCTTCAGGATATCAGCTTGTTGGATGTCTACCAAGCTGTAGAGTGTCTAGGAAAATCTGGCAAACTCTTTAGTTTCCATGACAATCCCAATCCTAACTGTCCAGTAGGGGCTAATATTCATAAGGTCTTGGATCAGAAATTGCTGGATATCCAAGTAGCTATGGAAAATCAACTTCGTCAGATGAGTCTGGCTCAGGTTGTGGCAGATGCAGAAGCAAGAATTGTAAAATAATAAGAGGGCTAGGCTCCTCTTTTTCTATTGCCACAATTATGGTACAATGTAGTCATCAAAGGAGGAGACTATGTACTTTATTACAGGATTTTTTGTCCTACTTTTTCTTGTTTCGTTTTTAAGGGACAATCGCAGTCTCTGGAATCCAGCTCTCTTGCTTTTGTCTCTGCTCTTTTCTTATATGTCCATTGCCAATCTTTTTTACGAAGCTGGGCAGAAAGAAGTGCACATGGTTTTCTTTGCAGGGATTTTTCTCCTGCTGCCTCTTTTGGTTTTTCTAAGTGGTTTTTTCCTTATTTATAATGGATTTGTGTTATTGAAAAAAGAAGGAAAATCTAGGGCAAATTATTTGTCTCTAGGATTAGGTTGTGTGATTCTATTCTTTTTTGTGATCATGGCGATTCGAGTGAGCGATACCAAGGGCTTGTTTTACACCAATCATCTAGTGAATATTATCTTTTTCTTTTTGATTTATTCGTATTTGATTTTTGGTTTTGCCTTTGCAGGATTCCTGCTTTATTCTATCCTGTATCTTTTTATTCCTAAGAAAAAATATTATGATTTTATTATCATTCACGGAGCAGGCTTGTTGAATGGAGAAAAAGTGACTCCCTTACTGAAGAGTCGCATTGATAAGGCAGTAGAAGCCTATCGCCAGTCTCTCAATCCCAATGTTAAAATCATCGCTAGTGGTGGCCGAGGTGGGGATGAGAAGATTTCTGAAGCTCAGGCAATTTGTAATTATTTGTTGGAAGAGACGGATGTTCCGAGAGAAGCGATTCTCCTAGAGGAAGACTCAACGACGACCTATGAGAATCTTCTCTTCTCAAAAGAAATGGGGGAGAAGCTGGTGGCTAGTCCACGTTTTCTCTTTGTGACCAATGATTACCATGTTTTTCGTACCGGTACCTATGCTCGCCGTATTGGGATGAAGGGAGATGGTCTTGGTTGCCGTACAGCTGCCTACTATATCCCATCGGCCTTTATCAGAGAATATATTGCTCTATGTGTGAAGATGAGATGGCTTTTTATCGCTTTCTATGTTTTGTTGATTTTAGCTCTGATTTTCTCCTATAGAGGTGTTCTATGGTAATATGTAAAATTCATATTGTAATTCTTGTTAGAATCTCTAAAAAATCTTGTAGTAACCCTAAGGGAAAAATTGTCACTAGTAATGAAAGAGCAGGGTAAGTGATTGTGAGTGCGGTTTTTGGAACGGCTTCATGATTGCTCGTCAATCAATTGAACAATTTCTAACCTAGTTGCAGATTTTCAGAGAGAGTCAAAAATAGGCAACTGAATATGAGTAGACTAGAATTTTACAGTCAACGACAAATAAAAATGTGAACAGCAACAGAGGTTCACATTTTCTTTTTGGTCTGTGGCAAAATGGCTTTTAGTTCCTTCAGGATAGTTTGCAAGGTTACGATCGCTTGTTCTCCTTGTTGTGGTTGATAGAGTAGTTGGAAATACTTGCGAATAGTTTTTTCAAATTGTTTAGGGAGGAGAGTACAATTGGTCTTTGCGTACTCCAACATTCGTTTTTCACCAGGATGGGTTTGCTCATTGAGCGCAAATAACAAGTCAAAGTAGGAAGCAAAAAATTCACTTGTACGATGATTCATACTGAGAAGATCTTGGCGTTTGATAGCTTTTTCTATTTGGTGAGAGAAGGCAGGCATGGCTTGTTCTAGCAAAAGGAGTTGCCTTTCGATGATATGTTTTTTGAGTTCCTGTGGATAGGGAATCTGGTAAGTTCTTTGGAGCGAAGCATAGTGTCCATTCGGGTCGTATAGAATTTTGCTGTGGAGTAGATTATGCCACATACAAGTTGTATAAGAGTTTTGGGCTTGATGCTGAAAAACAGTTGAGTTTAGTTCTTGTTCAAACGACTCCAGCGAACGATAAATTAACTCGATTTGGATACCGTTGTTTAGTACACAGTCGTCCTCTAATTCCCAAAACTGGTTTCCAATTTCCATATAGGAGCAATAGTTGCTAAGAATGATTTGATGAGTTTTCTCGTCAATAGGTGAGTTAAGATAGACATAGACATCATAGTCAGAATTTTGTTTGTAGTCACATATTTTCTAGAGAGAGTAGTTAATGAATAAGCACCACTTACAAAGAGTTAGGGTTAGGTGTCTAAGATTCTTAGTTTTGGGATGAGTGGTACATATTTTTACGAGCATTTTATTATGATGGTAAATGGATGTAGTCTGCACTTGTATTATTTAGGATAAGTGGTATAATTAGTTATACAAATCATACCACAAAGGGGGTAATAGTTGTGAAAGCACCAAAAGGTAAATATGCTTGGACGGCTACAGTTGGAGAAAAAGGTCAAATAGTAATACCAAAACAGGCGCGCGATGTCTTTAATATCAAACCTGGCGATACGATTCTGCTTCTTGGTGATGAAAAGCGTGGAATTGCCATACCGCCGAAGGGAGCCTTTGCACACTTGATGGAAATTGCTTTTGAAGAGAAGGAGGATGAATAAAATGAAGTATGTTTTAGAGGTAAATGATATTACAAAAAAATATTCAGCATTTGAATTGAAACCTATAAGTTTTCATATTAAATCAGGTGAGGTTATGGGATTTATCGGTAGGAATGGAGCAGGTAAGACTACAGCGATTAAATCCATTCTAAATCTTGTTCATCCTGATGCAGGGAATGTCCGTATTCTTGGAATGGATTATCTGGATAATGAAGATGAAATCAAACAACGAATTGGTTATGCAGTGGGAGGAACCAATTATTATAAAAGAAAAAAATTAAAGGATATTGTCGCCATTACTCGTATTTTTTATGATAACTGGGATGATGAATCGTATCGTCATTATCTTGATGCATTTAAACTTGATGAAAATAAGAAAATTATGGAACTGTCTGAGGGGATGAAAGTAAAATTTTATCTTACTTTAGCTCTTTCTCATCATGCTAAGCTTTTGATTTTAGATGAGCCAACTAGTGGACTTGATCCAGTATCTAGAGATGAGATGAATGAAATCTTTCGAAAACTAGCAGAAAAAGGGGTAGCAATCTTGTTTTCTACTCATATTACTAGTGATTTAGAGAAGTGTGCAGATACTATTACTTATATAAAAAATGGTGAATTGCTTTTATCTGAGAGGAAAGAGGATTTTATCAGTCATTACACGAAAGAAATAGGGCAGAAATCCACACTTGAAGATATTATGGTGCATATTGAGAGGGAAGAGGTGAATTTGTGATGAGAAAACTTCTCTATAAAGAAATGAAACTAACAGCAAATCCTTTGAGCTATTGGTTTATAACTTTTTCAGCTATTACGATGATTCCAAGGTATCCTATTCTTGTCGGTTCCTTTTTTATCTGTCTTGGTATTTTTTATACTTATCAACAAGTTCGAGAATGTGATGACATCACCTACACGGTCATGTTGCCAGTTAGAAAACAAGATGTGGTTACGTCTAAATATTTATTTGTTTTATCTATCGAGTGCATAGCTTTCATATTATGTCTTTTTCTGACGATTATTCGGATGAGACTCTTAGGAGATGCCACACCGTATGTGACAAATCCGTTGATGAATGCAAATGCTGCATATCTTGGATATATAATGCTTGTATTTGCAACCTTTAACAGTGTTTTTCTCGGAGGCTTTTTTAAAACAGCCTATAAGATTGGGAAGCCTTTTATCCTATTCTGCGCAGTCGCAACTGTCATAATATTCATGGGAGAGATATTACACCATATTTCTGGATTAGAAAGTTTGAATGATTCTTCAAATTTGAACGTACCACAGATAGTAATATTACTTTTTGGTGTTGCCATATTTAACTTATGCACCTGGTTTTCTTATCAGAAAGCTATAAAAGATTTCGAAAGAATTGATTTATAAAATTGAATACATTAAGTGTCCGTATTTTGTCGGAGAAAATCCAATAGAAAATGGTGCTGATAAAGAATTAAAAGTTGTGGAGCTGTTAGAACAGTGTTTCATATGGAAAAAATGTATGGGAAATACCAAAATTGTAGGTATCAGAGTAGCAAAATAAATTTTTATTTCCGTTTGGTACCTATGATGGTGAAATTCCTGTTGGATTTATTATGATTGGCTATAATGTTGACGATTATTGGGACAATCCGCCTGATATAGCAAGAGGAAACTATAACCTTTGATGTTTAAGTATCAGAAAAAAGGTTTTGGAAGGGAAGCCATTGCTTTTGGCTTGAATTTTATTAAATCTTTTCCCTGTGGGAAAGCAAAGTATTGCTGGCTATCATATGAATCCGAAAATAAAGTAGCTTGTAAATTATATCATTCATTTGGTTTTACTGAAACTGGAGATATGGAAGGAAATGAGATTATTGCAATACTGGAGCTCTGAGATATTTTAATAATTTGAATATTAAAACATATATTGCAACAAAATCAGTTAAATGATAGAGTAGTATAGTAGGATTGAGCAAAAATGAGTTAAAATTGACCAGTACACACAAGAAAGTATCTCTACTTATGAAAATATAAAAATGTGAACCCTTGTTTCGAGTTCACATTTCTTTTTTATTCTGCAGCTTGTTGCCAACGTTTTGCTAGCATATGTGACAGGCTAGAGATTGCTAGATTGAAGCTGAAGTAGATGAGGGCAATTAGGATATAAAGACTGAAGACTTGCTCTGGTTCGAAATAACGGCCCATGAGAATTTGGCTGGCTCCAAAGAGTTCTTGTAGGGCGATAACAGAGTAGAGAAGACTGGTATCCTTAATCACGGTTACAAACTGAGAAATGATAGCTGGTAACATTTTACGGACCGCTTGTGGAAGAATGATGTGGTAGAGGATTTGGGATGATGTAAATCCTTGCGACATTCCCGCTTCGTACTGGCCCTTGTCCACGGCATTGAGACCGCCACGGATAATCTCAGCTAGGGCTGCTGAGGTAAAGAGAGTAAAGGCAGTGATACCAGCTGGTGTGGACTTCATCTTGAACACCAAAAAGATGGTGAAAATCCAGAGAAGATTGGGAACATTACGCACAAATTCGATGTAAATGCTGGATATGATTCGCAAGACAGGATTTTTGCCATTTCTCATGACCGCTAGAACTGTACCGATAAGGGTAGATAGGATGATGGCAATCAGAGAAATATAGAGGGTCAAGCCAAATCCTTTAAAGATAAAGACTAGGTTATCTGGGGTTAAAACTTCTAAAATGGATTCCATAGTAACCTCCTAAAGTGAATAGGCTTTTTTGTTGGCTTGCTCCATCTTGCGACCAAACTGGGCAACAGGGAAGCAAAGAGAAAAGTAGAGAAGGGCAGCGCCTAAAAATGCTGGGATGTAATTTCCGTTGAGGGCTGACCAAGACTTGGTCACAAACATCAAGTCTACTCCAGAGATGATAGCAACTGTAGAGGTATTCTTGATTAGGTTGACGATTTGGTTGGTCAAAGGAGGGAGAATGATACGGAAGGCCTGAGGCAAGATAATCAAGCGCATGGCACTGATATAAGTAAAACCTTGCGACAAGGCGGCCTCCATTTGACCGCTAGGGATAGATTGAATCCCTGAGCGAATCACCTCAGCGATGTAGGCACCGTGATAGAGTCCCACGCAGAGAACAGCTGTCCAATAAATCGGAATCATGATGATATGGTCACTGATAAGTGGTAGACCATAAAAAACGATAACAAACTGCACCAAGAGGGGAGTATTTTGGTAAAATTCGACAAAAATGCGAGCTAAAATGCGTAAAATGGGACGTTTGCTGGTTGACATAGCTCCAAAGAAGATACCCAAAACCATGGCGAGGATAAAGGATCCAATCGCTAGAGCAAGAGTGAAGAGGAAACCATTGAAAAATTGGCCAAAATCCTGAAAATAGGCTGTCCAAGATGATAAATCTGTCATAGGGTACCCTCCTTAATCTGCAGTATGGCTAGATGGTTTAAGTTTGTAACGATCATAAAGTTTTTGCAAACTACCATCCTTGCTCCATTTAGTAACCAAGTTATCAAGATAGTCGTTGAGCTCTGTATTTGATTTCTTGGTAACAATACCGTAGTCAGATGGCTTGAAACTATCATTTAGTAGCTCTGTCCGTTTACTGATGTAGCCAGACAGAATCGAGCGGTCAACGGAAAAGGCATCGATACGATGAGCATGAAGGGAAGTAATCAATTCTGGGTAGGAACCAAGTTCGACGAATTTAAAGGTCAGGCCTTTCTTTTTACCTAGTTCGGTAATCAAGCGTTGGGTAATGGAACCTTGGGCAACTCCGATGGTTTTGCCGTTTAGGTCCTCAATCCTTTTGATTTTGGCAGATTTATTGACCAAAAAGCCAGAAGCATCTGTGTAGTAAGGGCTGGTAAAGTTGTAGAGTTTTTTGCGTTCGTCTGTGATGGTGAAGGTTGCAATGTCCATATCGACCTGTTCATTGTCTAGAAGGGGTCCGCGAGTTTGTGCTGTAACTGGCACATAACGAACCTTGACCTTGAGTTCATCTGCAATCATCTTGGCCAAGTCCGTTTCGATACCAGAATAAGTCCCTGTCTTAGGATCCTTGTAGCCAAAATTAGGAACGTCTTGTTTGACACCGACAACTAGCTCGCCTCTCTTTTGAATATCTGCGACGCTGGTGTCAGCCTGAATTGGTTTTGCAGCAGCAAGGCCGAAAAAGCTAATGAATAATGCGGATAAAAAGAGTTTCTTTTTCATAGGCGCCTCCTTATTTGACTTTGTCACTTTCATGGTTGATAATTTTGCTGAGAAATTGTTGGGCACGGGGTTCGCTTGGATTGTCGAAAAAGTCATCAACATCTGTCGTATCCACCAAAACTTCTCCGTCAGCCATGAAGATGATGCGGTCAGCAACTTCACGGGCAAAACCCATTTCATGGGTAACGACAATCATATTCATACCCTCGTGGGCCAATTTTTGCATAACTGCTAGAACATCGCCGATGGTTTCAGGGTCAAGAGCAGATGTTGGCTCATCAAAGAGGAGGAGTTCAGGATGCATAGCGAGTCCACGTGCGATGGCAATCCGTTGTTTTTGTCCACCAGATAGCATGGCTGGATAAGAATCTTTCTTGTCCCACATATTTACAAATTCCAGATATTTTTGGGCTGTTTTTTCAGCTTCTTTTTTATCAATTCCTAGAACTTTTATGGGTGCAAGTGTCATGTTTTCTAACACTGTTTTGTGAGGGTAGAGGTTGAAATGCTGGAAAACCATGCCGACCTCCTTGCGAAGAGGTACCAAATCCTTCTGGCTGGCACCAGCAACTTGGTGACCATTGACTAGAAGACTTCCCTTGTCGACAGCCTCTAAACCATTGATGGTGCGGATAAGAGTTGACTTCCCGGAACCAGAAGGACCAAGGAGGACAACGACTTGTCCTTTTTCAAAACGGAGATTGATGTCGCGGAGTGCGTGGTAGTCTCCGTAATATTTTTCGACGTGTTTAAATTCTACTAAAGCCATAAGGAATCTCCTTTGTGTTAGATTTTATAACATTATTCTACACCGAAAGATTTGTCTTGTCAAATCATATCTGAAAAAATTCACTAAAATTTTATAAAAAAGCAATCTGGATAGAGAAAACGTCTAAATCATGTTATAATGAAGCAATAGAATTCTTAGAAAGAGTGGATGTCTTTTTGATAACACCTACTTATGAATGGCAGTTTGCCCCGCAGGTTGAAGATGCGGATTTTACAAAGATAGCCAAGAAGGCTGGACTGGGGCCTGAGGTGGCTCGCTTATTATTTGAAAGAGGGATTCAAGACGAAGAAAGTCTGAAAAAATTTTTAGAACCTTCTTTGGAGGACTTGCACGATCCTTATCTACTTCATGATATGGACAAGGCAGTGGCTCGTATTCGTCAGGCCATTGAAGAAGGGGAAAACATTCTCGTTTATGGAGACTACGATGCGGATGGTATGACTTCGGCTTCGATTGTGAAGGAAAGTTTGGAACAGCTTGGTGCTGAGTGCAGAGTTTACCTGCCTAATCGTTTTACTGATGGATATGGTCCCAATGCTAGTGTTTATAAATACTTTATCGAGCAAGAGGGAATTTCCTTGATAGTGACAGTGGATAATGGGGTTGCCGGTCATGAAGCCATTGAATTGGCCCAGTCTATGGGAGTAGATGTCATTGTGACTGACCACCATTCCATGCCTGAAACTCTGCCCGATGCCTATGCTATCGTTCATCCTGAGCATCCGGATGCGGACTATCCTTTCAAATATTTGGCTGGTTGTGGAGTGGCCTTCAAGCTGGCTTGTGCCCTTTTAGAAGAAGTGCAAGTGGAACTACTGGATTTGGTTGCTATCGGAACCATTGCAGATATGGTGAGTCTGACGGATGAGAACCGTATCTTGGTTCAATATGGTCTAGAAATGTTGGGGCATACTCAGCGCATCGGCCTGCAAGAAATGTTGGACATGGCTGGGATTTCTGCCAATGAAGTGACAGAAGAAACGGTTGGCTTCCAGATTGCCCCTCGTTTAAATGCCTTGGGGCGCTTGGACGATCCCAATCCTGCCATTGATTTGCTGACTGGGTTTGATGATGAGGAAGCGCATGAGATTGCTCTCATGATTCATCAGAAAAACGAAGAGCGCAAGGAAATCGTTCAGTCAATCTATGAAGAAGCTAAGATCATGGTGGATCCTGAGAAGAAGGTCCAGATCTTAGCCAAGGAAGGTTGGAATCCTGGGGTTCTAGGAATCGTAGCTGGTCGTTTGTTGGAAGAGCTAGGGCAGACAGTCATCGTTCTTAATATAGAGGACGGTCGTGCCAAGGGTAGTGCTCGTAGTGTGGAAGCGGTCGATATTTTTGAAGCCCTAGATCCCCATCGAGACCTCTTTATCGCCTTTGGAGGCCATGCAGGTGCAGCAGGTATGATGCTGGAGGTTGAGAAACTTTCAGATTTATCTCAGGTTTTGGAAGACTATGTCCGTGAAAAAGGCGCAGATGCTAGTGGTAAGAACAAGTTAAATCTAGATGAAGAGCTAGACTTGGAGACGCTTAGCTTGGAAACGGTCAAAAGTTTTGAACGCTTGGCACCTTTTGGAATGGACAATCAGAAACCTGTCTTTTATATCAAGGATTTTTATGTCGAAAGTGCCAGAACTATGGGGGCAGGCAATGCCCACCTCAAACTAAAAATTTCCAAGGGTGAGGCGAGTTTTGAGGTGGTGGCCTTCGGACGAGGTAGATGGGCAACGGAGTTTGCTCAAACAAAAAACTTAGAATTGGCAGTCACCATGTCTGTCAATCAATGGAATGGTCAAACTGCTCTCCAGTTGATGATGGTTGATGCGCGTGTGGAAGGTGTTCAACTCTTTAACATTCGTGGGAAGAATGCAGTCTTGCCAGAGGGAATTCCAGTCTTGGATTTCTCTGGAGAGGTGCCAGATTTAGCGACTAGTGAAGCGGTTGTTGTGAAAACCATTCCCGAGGATATTACCTTGCTGAAGACCATTTTTCAGGAACAACATTTCTCTGCTGTCTATTTCAAAAATGACATTGACAAGGCCTACTATCTGACAGGTTATGGAACTAGAGAACAGTTTGCAAAATTGTACAAGACTATTTACCAGTTCCCAGAGTTTGATATTCGCTACAAGTTGAAAGATTTAGCGGCTTATCTCAATATCCAACAAATCTTGCTGGTCAAGATGATCCAAGTCTTTGAAGAACTGGGCTTTGTGACAATCAAAGATGGTGTGATGACAGTCAATAAGGAAGCGCCGAAAAGGGAAATTGGTGAAAGTCAGATTTACCAAAATCTCAAACAGACCGTTAAAGACCAAGAAATGATGGCGCTGGGTACCGTGCAAGAAATGTATGATTTTTTAATGGAAAAATAGTAGAAGTTAGGAAAGAGTTGGGTAACCAGCTCTTTTTTGAAAACAAATCTTCGTTTTGAAAATCATCAAAAAAATGGTATAATGGTAGGAAAAGATTCGGCTGAAAGTTTTAGAACTTTTAGAATAAGAGGGTAAATCTACCCTATAATCAAGATAAATGAAGTTTCGGAGGGAAAATGAGTAATATCAGTTTAACAACACTAGGTGGTGTACGAGAAAATGGGAAAAATATGTACATCGCTGAATTAGGCGATTCGATTTTTGTTTTGGATGCAGGACTTAAATATCCTGAAAATGAACAACTAGGGGTTGATGTCGTCATTCCAAATATGGACTACCTTTTTGAAAATAGCGACCGTATCGCAGGGGTCTTCTTGACCCACGGGCATGCGGATGCCATTGGTGCCCTGCCTTATCTCTTGGCAGAGGCTAAGGTGCCTGTGTTTGGCTCTGAGTTGACCATTGAGTTGGCGAAACTCTTTGTCAAAGGAAATGATACGGTTAAGAAATTCAATGACTTCCATATCATTGATGAAAACACGGAGATTGACTTTGGGGGAACGGTGGTTTCCTTCTTCCGTACGACTCACTCTATCCCAGAAAGTCTGGGAGTTGTGTTAAAAACACCAAAAGGGAACATTGTTTACACAGGCGACTTCAAATTTGACCAGACGGCTAGTGAATCCTATGCGACGGATTTTGCGCGTTTAGCCGAAATCGGCCGTGACGGTGTCTTGGCACTTCTCAGTGATTCTGCAAATGCAGACAGCAATATTCAGGTGGCGAGCGAGAGTGAAGTTGGGGATGAAATTACCCAAACCATCGCTGACTGGGACGGTCGTATCATCGTTGCAGCAGTTGCCAGCAACCTTTCTCGTATCCAGCAGGTTTTTGATGCAGCTGCGGAGACTGGCCGCCGAGTCGTTTTGACTGGATTTGATGTTGAAAATATCGTTCGTACAGCGATTCGTCTCAAAAAATTATCCCTAGCTAATGAAAGCCTTTTGATTAAACCAAAAGAAATGTCTCGTTTCGAAGACCATGAGTTGATTATCCTTGAGACAGGTCGTATGGGTGAACCCATCAATGGACTTCGCAAGATGTCCGTTGGGCGCCACCGTTATGTAGAAATCAAGGATGGGGACTTGGTTTATATTGTAACAACTCCATCCACCGCCAAAGAAGCAGTTGTGGCTCGCGTTGAAAATATGATTTACCAAGCTGGTGGTGTGGTAAAACTCATTACCCAGAGTTTGCGAGTATCAGGACACGGAAATGCGCGTGATTTGCAGTTGATGATCAATCTTTTGCAACCGAAATATCTTTTCCCTGTCCAAGGGGAGTACCGTGAGTTGGATGCGCATGCCAAGGCTGCCATGGCAGTTGGAATGTTGCCAGAGCGCATTTTCATCCCTAAAAAGGGAACGATCATGTCCTATGAACATGGAGACTTCGTCCCAGCTGGAGCAGTTTCTGCAGGCGATGTCATGATTGATGGAAATGCCATTGGTGATGTTGGGAATGTCGTTCTTCGCGACCGTAAGGTCTTGTCAGAGGATGGGATCTTTATTGTGGCTATTACTGTCAACCGTCGTGAGAAGAAGATTGTGGCTAAGGCTCGTGTTCATACACGTGGATTTATCTACCTTAAGAAAAGTCGCGATATTCTCCGTGAAAGTTCCGAATTGATTAACCAAACAGTAGAAGAGTATCTTCAAGGTGATGACTTTGACTGGGCAGATCTCAAAGGGAAGGTTCGTGACAATTTGACCAAGTACCTCTTTGATCAAACCAAACGTCGCCCAGCAATCTTGCCAGTCGTGATGGAAGCTAAATAATAAGCAGAATACCTACGGAAAAAGTCGATATTCGGCTTTTTCTTATAGAATAGTAAAAGGAGACAACCATGGCAGTTATGAATATTGAGTATTACTCAGAAGTTTTGGATATGGAGTGGGGTGTTACCGTACTCTATCCGGATGCTAGTCGAGTGACTGAACCAGATTGCACAGATATTCCTGTTCTTTACCTTTTGCACGGAATGTCAGGAAATCAAAATAGCTGGCTCAAACGTACCAATGTCGAACGCTTGTTGCGTGGAACCAATCTCATTGTCATTATGCCCAATACTAGCAATGGCTGGTACACAGATACTCAGTATGGCTATAACTACTATACTGCTCTAGCAGAAGAACTCCCCCAAGTCATGAAACGTTTATTCCCCAATATGACCAGCAAGCGAGAAAAAACCTTCATAGCAGGTCTCTCCATGGGTGGCTATGGTTCCTTCAAGCTGGCTCTCGCAACCGATCGTTTTTCTCATGCGGCTAGTTTTTCTGGTGCACTCAGTTTTCAGGATTTTTCTCCTGAAAGTCAGGATTTGGGCTCTCTTGCCTACTGGAGAGGAGTTTTTGGAGAGATCAAAGACTGGACAGCTAGTCCTCATTCGCTTGAAAGCATGGCTGCAAAGTCCGATCAAAAGACCAAACTATGGGCTTGGTGTGGCGAGCAAGACTATCTCTACTCTGCCAATAATCTCGCAGTGAAAAACCTTAAAAAACTTGGTTTTGAGGTAACCTATAGTCATAGTCCAGGTAAGCACGAGTGGTACTACTGGGAAAAACAATTGGAACGTTTTTTGGCTACTCTACCAATTGACTTTGTCTTGGAAGAACGCTTATCTTAGTTTTAGATTTCTTTCAGCTTTCTTCAGTAAAATAGAGAATCTATCTTAATCAAGGAGAATGTGATTTCAAGATAGGTTCTTATTTTTATGAAAGGTGGGGCGTCATGTTCTGGATTATTCGATTATTGTTCCGATTTCTTTTGGGAATTTGGCGTTTCTTCTGGCGTCTGGTTTGGACCGTGGTCATTCTACTGCTCATTGCCTTTGGAGTGATTTGGTATCTGACAGGTGATTTTCATTCTGCGGTCAACCAGGTTGAAAAAATGAGTAAGATTGGTCAAGGTAGTTGGAATCAATGGAAGGAGACGGGAACGCTGGAAGTCTTGTCTCAGACAGACAGTCACCAACATGCAGAAGGCAAATGGGCTCAGGCCTCGGCTCGCATCTATATTGAACCTCAAATGGATGAGACCTTTCAAGGCGCCTATGCAGAAGCTATAAAAAACTGGAATCAAACGGGAGCCTTTACCTTTGAGGTGGTTGCGGATCCTAGTCAGGCAGATATTGTGGCAAGTGAGATGAATGATGGCTCGACCGCTGTAGCTGGTCAAGCCGAGAGTCAAACCAATTTGTTAACCAAACAATTTATATCTGTAACGGTTCGCCTGAATCACTATTATCTATCCAATCCAAACTATGGATATTCTTATGAACGGATCGTGCACACGGCGGAGCACGAGCTGGGACATGCCATCGGATTGGATCACACCAACGAGACTTCTGTCATGCAGCCGGCAGGTTCCTACTATGGAATTCAGCCTCGAGATGTGAAAGCTGTTCAAGAACTCTATACCAGTAGCGACTAGATGAAGTTGGTGCAATCTAAAATAAAATCAAAGCTCCTCCATCAAGTGATTGGTGGGGCTTTTTGTTCGTCCTGTCACAGGCTTTTTGCTATAATGGAACTATGAACAACTTGATCAAATCAAAACTAGAGCTCTTACCAACCAGCCCTGGTTGCTACATTCACAAGGATAAAAATGGTACTATTATCTATGTAGGAAAGGCTAAAAATCTGCGCAATCGCGTGCGGTCCTATTTCCGTGGCAGTCATGATACCAAGACGGAGGCCTTGGTGTCTGAAATTGTGGATTTTGAATTTATTGTTACGGAGTCTAATATTGAGGCACTTCTCCTAGAAATCAACCTGATCAAGGAAAATAAGCCTAAATACAATATCATGCTCAAGGACGACAAGTCTTATCCTTTCATCAAAATCACAAATGAGCGCTATCCTCGTTTGATTATCACCCGTCAGGTCAAGAAGGACGGCGGTCTTTACTTTGGTCCCTATCCAGATGTAGGGGCAGCCAATGAAATCAAGCGACTGCTGGATCGGATTTTTCCTTTTCGTAAGTGTACCAATCCGCCGTCTAAAGTCTGTTTTTACTACCATATCGGTCAGTGTATGGCCCACACCATCTGTAAGAAAGATGAGGCCTATTTTCAGTCCATGGCTCAGGAGGTTTCTGATTTCCTAAAAGGACAGGATGACAAAATCATCGATGACCTCAAGGGCAAGATGGCAAAGGCAGCTCAAAGTATGGAGTTTGAACGTGCGGCGGAATACCGTGACCTGATTCAGGCCATTGGAACACTTCGGACCAAACAACGGGTCATGGCTAAAGATTTGCAAAATCGGGATGTCTTTGGTTACTATGTGGATAAGGGCTGGATGTGTGTTCAGGTTTTCTTTGTTCGTCAAGGCAAGCTCATTGAGAGGGATGTCAATCTCTTCCCCTACTACAATGATCCGGATGAGGACTTCTTGACCTATGTGGGACAATTCTATCAAGAAAAATCTCACCTGGTTCCCAATGAAGTATTGATTCCGCGGGATATTGATGAAGAAGCCGTTAAGGCCTTGGTGGATACCAAGATTCTCAAACCCCAACGTGGAGAGAAAAAGCAACTGGTCAATCTAGCCATAAAAAATGCCCGTGTCAGCCTGGAGCAGAAGTTCAATCTGCTAGAAAAATCTGTTGAAAAGACCCAAGGAGCTATTGAAAATCTAGGACGCTTGCTCCAAATCCCGACTCCGGTTCGGATCGAGTCCTTCGACAACTCTAATATCATGGGAACTAGCCCTGTTTCAGCCATGGTGGTCTTTGTCAACGGTAAACCGAGTAAGAAGGATTACCGTAAGTACAAGATAAAAACGGTTGTCGGTCCAGACGATTATGCCAGTATGCGTGAAGTCATTCGCAGACGTTATAGCCGAGTTCAGCGTGAGGGCTTGACCCCGCCAGATTTGATTGTGATCGATGGAGGGCAAGGTCAAGTCAATATCGCCAAGCAGGTCATCCAAGATGAACTGGGCTTGGACATTCCCATTGCGGGCCTGCAAAAGAATGACAAGCACCAAACCCATGAGCTACTCTTTGGAGATCCGCTTGAGGTGGTGGAGTTATCCCGAAATTCTCAGGAATTTTTCCTCCTCCAACGCATCCAAGATGAGGTGCACCGCTTTGCTATCACTTTTCACCGCCAACTGCGCTCAAAAAATTCCTTTTCATCACAACTGGATGGGATTGACGGTCTGGGACCTAAACGCAAGCAGAATCTCATGAAGCATTTCAAGTCTCTCACTAAAATCAAGGAAGCCAGTGTGGATGAGATTGTCGAAGTTGGGGTACCAAGAGCAGTCGCAGAAGCTGTTCAGAGAAAGTTGAACCCTCAGGAAGAAGTGGAATTGGCTCAAGTAGCGGAACCATTAAAAGAATTGGAATAAGTATCTAGATAGAAAGTAGAAGAAATGAATAGGATTGAGATTGACAGAGATATACTCCTTTTTTTACGATTTGCTTACTTTGGGAATTCAAAAGATTTATTTTTAGCTGCAACTACTCGAGCCTATCTTGATTTTAATCGAACCTTGCGATTTCATGGCATGCCAGATGAACAGCGCTTGGAGATGAGAAATCGAGCTTCTAGGTGTATCAAAGAAGCGATTTTAAATCTCTTGAATCGGGACAAGCTGTGTCAAACTGATTTTGATAGTTGGCATCATAGGACTTATGATGTTCTGATAGATTGCTATCGCTCAAATGGGATTCGATTTACTTATGGTCATGCTCAAAAGTGGATTAATATGACTTTCAAGTATCTGTATATGCTTGAAGCTGTAACCCTAGACTCCGTTTTTCCTTTTTTACACGTACCGATAGATAACATCGTGTTAGAGAGGGCGAACAAACAGTTGTGTATCCCAAAACCTTCTCAAGTGTGGAGTAGTTGGGTAGATTACGCTTTCTATCTTCAATATCAAGAACATTTGAGGCAAAGAATAGGCAAGGAAGATCCTCTTCGTTGGGAGTTTCACAATTGGCTAGATGAAATAGAAAAAGGAAAATCATCATGAACCATAAAATCGCAATTTTATCAGATATTCATGGCAATGTGACAGCGCTAGAAGCGGTGATTGCGGATGCTAAAACTCAAGGAGCCAGTGAATATTGGCTTCTGGGAGATATTTTTCTACCTGGTCCAGGTGCAAATGATCTGGTTGCTCTGCTAAAGGATCTGCCTATCACAGCGACTGTCCGCGGAAACTGGGATGATTGTGTCCTTGAGGCTTTAGATGGGCAATATGGCTTAGAAGACCCACAGGAAGTCCAGCTCATGCGATTGACCCAGTTTTTGATGGAGCGAATGGATCCTGAAACGATTGTCTGGCTACGAAACTTACCTATGCTAGAAAAGAAAGAAGTTGACGGACTGCGCTTTTCTCTCTCTCATAATTTGCCAAATAAGAACTATGGTGGCGACTTGTCTGTTGGGAATAACACAGATAAATTTGACCAACTCCTAGATGAGGAAACGGACGTGGCAGTCTATGGTCATGTCCACAAGCAGTTGCTTCGTTACGGTAGTCAAGGGCAACAAATCATCAATCCAGGTACGATTGGCATGCCCTATTTTGATTGGGAAAAGTTAAAAAATCACCGTGCCCAGTATGCCGTGATAGAAGTAGAAGATGGGGAATTGGTAAATATTCTATTCCGAAAAGTTTCTTATGATTATGAAGCGGAGTTAGAATTGGCCAAGTCCAAGAACCTTCCTTTTATCGAAATGTATGAAGAACTACGTCGAGATGACAACTATCGGGGGCACAATCTAGAACTCTTAGCTAGTTTAATTGAAAAGCATGGGTATGTAGAGGATGTGAAGGATTATTTTGATTTTTTGTAAAGTTAGAAATAAAATGGACGCTCTTATTTGGAAGTGAGGTTTGTAGTCGAATTGCTTAGAAAAGATGGTTTAGCTAAAGTTTGACATTGAAATTATTTTGTTATAAAATGGACTCAATTCTTAATATAAAGGGGAAAATTATGAAGAAAATTATTACAGCCAGTATGGCTCTTTTATCTGTTGTTGTTTTAGCGGCATGTTCAGGGAAAACAACGTCTGATTCTTCAACTAAAAATTCAAGTTCTGTAGAGCAAACTTCTTCTTCAGAGACCTCATCAACAACGTCTAGTTCAAAGACAGAAAATAATGAGGTTGTTTTGATCACCGATGAAGAAATTGATAATGCTAAAACTGTTGGAGATGTGAAGAAAGTCTTTGGTAAACTAGTTGACAATTATAAAAAGCATGCAGTTGAAATTGGAGAAAAAATTCCAGAGAGTGGAAAAGAAGCATATAACACCCAAGTTGAACCAGCGCTTAAGTCTATGGAGACTGTAAGAGAGTCATTTAACGAAAGCCTTTCAAGTATTGGTTCTGATGATACAGTAGTGCCAGAACAAACTCGTACTCTATTTGTTCAACAGTTGAAAACTGGACGTGATACAATGAAGAAAGCACTGGAGTCAGCGTATAAAGCAGTTGCTCCATACACATCTGATCAATAATATGAGAAAGTAGGTGAATTATCACCTGCTTTTTGCTTGCTTCAAATCTAAAGCGATACCTACTTAAATAGCTCCAAATTAATAGCAGAGAGTTTGAAAGAAGTACTAACTCTATGAAAAATCTCTGCAAGCTCTTTCAAAATATGGTAGAATGGAAGCAGTAGAATTAGAAAAGGAAATCGATTATGAAATTTCTTGAATTAAATAAAAAACGTCATGCGACTAAACATTTCACTGATAAGCCGGTGGATCCCAAAGATGTGCGTACGGCTATTGAAATCGCAACCTTAGCCCCAAGTGCCCATAACAGCCAGCCATGGAAGTTTGTAGTCGTTCGTGAGAAAAATGCTGAATTGGCAAAATTAGCTTATGGTTCGAACTTTGAGCAGGTATCATCAGCGCCAGTGACCATTGCCTTGTTTACAGATACAGACCTTGCTAAACGTGCCCGCAAGATTGCCCGTGTTGGTGGCGCAAAGAATTTCTCAGAAGAGCAACTTCAATATTTCATGAAGAATTTGCCTGCCGAGTTTGCGCGTTACAGTGAACAACAAGTCAGCGACTATCTAGCCCTCAATGCAGGTTTGGTTGCCATGAACTTGGTTCTCGCTCTGACAGACCAGGGAATTGGTTCTAACATTATTCTTGGTTTTGACAAATCAAAAGCCAACGAAGTTTTGGATATCGAAGATCGATTCCGCCCAGAACTCTTGATCACAGTGGGTTACACAGACGAGAAATTAGAACCAAGCTACCGCTTACCAGTAGATGAAATCATCGAGAAAAGATAGAAGGAAGAAAAAATGACAGCAATTGATTTTACAGCAGAAGTAGAAAAACGCAAAGAAGACCTCTTGGCTGACTTGTTTAGCCTTTTGGAAATCAACTCAGAACGTGATGATAGCAAGGCAGATGCGCAGCATCCATTTGGACCTGGTCCAGTAAAAGCCTTGGAAAAATTCCTTGAAATCGCAGACCGTGACGGCTATCCAACTAAGAATGTCGATAACTACGCAGGACATTTTGAGTTTGGTGAAGGAGAAGAAGTTCTCGGAATCTTTGCTCACATGGACGTGGTGCCAGCTGGTAGTGGTTGGGACACAGATCCTTACACACCAACTATCAAAGACGGTCGTCTTTATGCGCGTGGAGCTTCAGATGACAAGGGGCCTACAACAGCTTGTTACTATGGCTTGAAAATCATCAAAGAATTGGGCCTTCCAACTTCTAAAAAAGTTCGTTTCATCGTCGGAACAGACGAAGAATCAGGCTGGGCAGATATGGACTACTACTTTGAACATGTAGGACTTGCAAAACCAGACTTTGGTTTCTCACCTGACGCTGAATTCCCTATCATCAATGGTGAAAAAGGAAATATCACAGAATACCTCCATTTTGCAGGTGAAAATGCAGGTGCTGCCCGTCTTCACAGTTTCACAGGTGGTTTGCGTGAAAACATGGTACCTGAATCAGCAACAGCAGTCGTTTCAGGTGATTTGGCTGACTTGCAAGCTAAATTAGATGCCTTTGTTGCAGAGCACAAACTCAGAGGAGAAATCAAAGAAGAAGCTGGTCGATACAAGGTGACCATCATTGGTAAATCAGCCCATGGTGCTATGCCTGCTTCAGGTGTCAATGGTGCGACCTACCTAGCACTCTTCCTCAGCCAATTTGACTTTGCAGGACCTGCAAAAGACTACCTCGACATCGCTGGTAAGATTCTCTTGAACGACCATGAGGGTACAAATCTCAAGGTTGCTCATGTAGATGAAAAGATGGGTGCCCTTTCTATGAATGCCGGTGTCTTCCGCTTTGATGAAACAAGTGCTGACAATACGATTGCTCTTAACTTCCGTTATCCAAAAGGAACAAGTCCAGAACAAATCAAGTCAATACTTGAAACCTTACCAGTTGCTTCTGTTAGCCTTTCTGAACACGGTCACACCCCTCACTATGTACCAATGGAAGATCCACTTGTGCAAACCTTGTTGAATGTCTATGAAAAACAAACTGGTCTTAAAGGTCACGAGCAAGTCATCGGAGGTGGAACCTTTGGTCGCTTGCTGGAACGTGGGGTTGCCTACGGCGCTATGTTCCCAGACTCAATCGATACCATGCACCAAGCCAATGAATTTATCGCCTTGGACGATCTCTTCCGAGCAGCAGCAATCTATGCAGAAGCTATTTATGAATTGATCAAATAAAACAATAGAAGTCTGAGATTTTATGCTTGGACTTCTTTTTGGAGGGAAAACAGATGTCTCAAATTGAAAGAATCAAGCAAGCCATTATGGCAGATCCACAGAATACCAGCTATACAGAACGCGGAATTGAGCCTCTCTTTGCGGCTCCAAAGACTGCTCGCATCAATATTGTCGGTCAGGCACCGGGGCTTAAAACACAAGAAGCTGGGATTTATTGGAAGGATAAGAGCGGCGATCGCTTGCGGGACTGGTTAGGTGTGGACGAAGACACCTTTTACAATTCAGGTTATTTTGCAGTTCTGCCCATGGATTTTTACTTTCCTGGACATGGCAAGTCAGGCGACCTTCCACCTCGTACAGGTTTCGCAGAAAAATGGCATCCGCAACTTCTCAAGGAATGTCCAAATATTGAATTGACCCTTTTGATTGGGCAATATGCTCAAGCCTATTATTTACAGGAGAAAGTTAGTGGCAAGGTGACAGAACGGGTAAAACATTACCAAAACTACTTACCAACCTATTTCCCACTAGTTCACCCCTCGCCACGAAATCAAATCTGGATGGCTAAGAATCCGTGGTTTGAGGCAGAAGTAGTGCCAGATTTGAAAAAAAGAATTAAAACCATTTTATAGTCAATGAAAATCAAAGAGCAAACTAGGAAGCTAGCCGCAGGCTGCTCAAAGTACAGCTTTGAGGTTGCAGATAAAACTGACGAAGTCAGCTCAAAACACTGTTTTGAGGTTGTGGATAGAACTGACGAAGTCAGTAACCATACCTACGGTAAGGCGACGCTGACGTGGTTTGAAGAGATTTTCGAAGAGTATTAGGAGAAAAAGAATGAAAGAAATAGCCTTCGATGCATTTTACCAGCTTTATCAAAATGAGCAACTTTCTCTAGTGGATGTGAGAGAAGTAGAAGAGTTTGAGACGCTTCATTTAGAAGGTGCTCAGAACCTACCACTTAGTCAATTGGCTGATACTTATGATCAGTTGGACAAGGACCTCTTGCATTATGTCATTTGCAAATCTGGGATGAGGTCAGCGCGTGCTTGTCAATTTCTAGCTGAACAGGGTTATGATGTTATCAATGTCCAAGGTGGAATGACGGCCTTTGAAAATCTTTAAAATTTTGCATTTCTCCTACTTGGTTTGGACTAGGTAGGAGAAATTTGTTTTTAGATAATTCTTATTTTTAAAAATATTGAAAACATTCAATATTTACTTCGTGACGCTTTTTTCATACTCTTATTCGTGATATACTAGGTCAGTATTTTAGAAATATGAAGGAGATTCTTTATGGCTAAAAAAGGTGCCCTAACAGGTTTGCTCCTGTTTGGAATATTTTTTGGTGCGGGGAACTTGATTTTTCCGCCTTCTCTAGGTGCCCTATCTGGAGAACATTTTCTTCCTGCCATTGCAGGTTTTGTCTTTTCAGGCGTCGGTATCGCCGTTTTGACTCTCATTATTGGAACACTAAACCCGAAAGGATACATTCACGAGATTTCTAAGAAAATCTCACCTTGGTTTGCGACGCTTTATCTTGCAGTCCTCTATCTATCAATTGGTCCCTTCTTTGCCATTCCGCGTACAGCCACAACAGCTTACGAAGTCGGGATTAGCCCCCTTTTATCAGATGCGAATAAAGGACTTGGATTGATTGTCTTTACCGTACTGTATTTTGCAGCGGCTTATTTGATTTCACTTAATCCATCAAAGATTTTGGATCGAATCGGACGTGTTTTAACGCCAGTCTTTGCTTTGTTGATCGTTATCTTGGTTGTACTAGGTGCCTTCAAATATGGTGGGACAAGTCCTCAAACTGCTTCAGCTGCTTATCAAGCTTCTGCCTTTGGTACAGGATTCCTAGAGGGGTATAACACCTTGGATGCCCTTGCCTCAGTGGCCTTCAGTGTCATCGCTGTTCAAACATTGAAACAACTTGGATTCTCCAGTAAGAAAGAGTATATTTCAACTATTTGGGTGGTTGGTATTGTTGTAGCTCTTGCCTTTAGCGCTCTTTACATTGGTTTAGGATTCCTTGGAAATCATTTCCCAGTACCAGCAGAAGCGATGAAGGCTGGAACACCAGGTGTTTATATCTTGTCGCAAGCAACTCAGGAAATCTTTGGTTCAACAGCTCAACTCTTCCTTGCTGTTATGGTCACTGTAACCTGCTTCACAACGACAGTTGGCTTGATTGTGTCGACAGCAGAGTTCTTTAACGGTCGTTTCCCACAAATCAGCTACAAGGTCTATGCAACTGCCTTTACCTTGATTGGATTTGCTATTGCAAACCTTGGTCTTGATGCCATTATTAAGTATTCAGTTCCAGTACTGGTAATCTTGTACCCAATCACCATCGCCATTGTGATGATTGTGATTGTTAATAAGTTTGTCGCCCTATCAAAACCAGGTATGCAGTTAACTATTGGGCTTGTTACAGCGATTGCTCTTGCAAGCGTCCTTGGAAGTTCTTTTAAGATTGAGTTTCTAGCAAATCTCGTCAATGCTCTTCCGTTTGCAGCTGCCTCTCTTCCATGGCTAGTGCCAGCTATTATCGGAATCTTGCTTTCATTGGTTCTACCAAACAAACAAGAGAGTGACGTTTTTGTATGAGCACGACTCATTAGTTGGTTTGTTCAGTATAACCAGCTTCTTTAAGCATTTTTTTCGAGGTAGCAAAGCTTACACGGTTTCCAATACCAGAATATTCGTTCGGCATTGCTTTTTTCAATTCGTCAAGACTTGCGACAGTCATGTCAACCTCGATGTTTTGGATAACTTTTTCGGCTTGAATTTCAACTTTTTGTGTAACCCCTTTGACCCCTTCATAACCTTTATAAGTATCGTCAACAATTTCCTTAATACCTTCCGCGGTATTATTAAGTTTTTCAGGGTCAAGTACATTATGAACAGTTTGTTTTACAACGTCATCTCCCTTCACAGTATAAGTCAAGGTAGAATGAATCCCAGGTTTGCTATTGTGGACAAATGTGTGAGTTTCTGTCTCATCTTTCTTTTCAGATGATTGTTGACTGCTTTGTTTGGTCTCGCTTGACTGAGTTGTTTTGTCTTCTTTGGTACTGCTGCTAACAGGTGTAGATGCTTGTTTGGAACATCCAAGTAGGAGGACAAGTGAAGCCACAAGGGTTAGTGATACTTTAAAGTATGATTTCATATCTATTACTTTCCTTGCATAATCAAAGTATTTGTATTATAACATGGATCTATAGTGAAAGCAACTAAACATAGTTTTTCTCCTTTTGAGAAGGAGTCTGACTAGAAAAATGTTATAATGGTAGGAAAGAGGTGAAGAAATGAATCAGACTATAAACTATATCAAAGAACTAACCGCTATTGCATCTCCGACGGGCTTTACTCGTGAGATTTCAGACTATCTAGTCCACACTTTAGAAGAGCTTGGTTACCAGCCAGTTCGTACAGCCAAGGGTGGTGTCAATGTAAGCATAAAAGGTCAAAATGATGAGCAACACCGCTATGTGACTGCCCATGTGGATACGCTGGGTGCTATTGTCCGTGCAGTCAAATCGGATGGCCGTCTCAAATTGGACCGTATCGGTGGTTTCCCTTGGAACATGATTGAAGGTGAAAACTGTACGGTTCATGTGGCTAGCACAGGTAAAAAGGTATCTGGAACCATCCTCATCCATCAAACTTCTTGCCATGTCTACAAGGATGCAGGAACTGCAGAACGCACACAGGACAATATGGAAGTGCGTTTGGATGCAAAAGTAAGCAATGAAAAAGAAACCCGCGCCTTGGGCATCGAGGTTGGCGACTTTATCAGTTTTGATCCACGGACAGTTGTGACAGAGACTGGTTTTATCAAGTCACGTCACTTGGATGACAAGGTCAGCGCAGCGATTTTGCTTAATTTTCTTCGTGTTTATAAGGAAGAGGGGATAGCATTACCAGTAACAACTCATTTTGCTTTTTCAGTCTTTGAAGAGGTGGGTCATGGTGCCAATTCCAATATTCCAACTCAAGTGGTGGAATATCTAGCTGTCGATATGGGGGCAATGGGAGATGACCAGCAGACGGATGAGTACACAGTATCTATCTGTGTCAAGGACGCTTCAGGTCCCTATCACTATGACTTCCGTCAACATTTAGTGGCTTTGGCGAAAGAGCAAGGTATTCCATTTAAGCTCGACATTTATCCATTTTACGGTTCGGATGCTTCAGCTGCTATGTCAGCTGGAGCAGAGGTTAAGCATGCCCTCCTTGGAGCTGGTATTGAGTCCAGTCACTCTTACGAACGAACACACATTGATTCGGTTATGGCGACTGAGCGTATGGTAGACGCCTATCTCAAGAGTGCATTGGTAGACTAATATGTGCTTGATTTGTCAAAGAATTGAATGGATCAAGGCAGGGGAAAATCCCTACTTTGTAAAAGAACTAGAAACAGGCTATGTTGTCATTGGAGACCATCAATACTTTAAGGGCTATACCTTATTTCTGGCAAAAGAGCATGTCACAGAACTCCACCATATGGAGACTTCTGTAAAACTTCGTTTTCTAGAGGAAATGAGTTTGGTCCAAGAAGCTGTTGCCAAAACGTTTAAAGCTGAAAAGATGAATATTGAACTCCTAGGAAATGGAGATGCCCACGCTCACTGGCACCTCTTTCCAAGACGATCAGGTGATATGAGGGGTCATGGATTGAATGGCCGTGGGCCAGTCTGGTGGGTGCCTTGGGAAGAAATGGCGGCAGAAGATTGCCAAGTGAAATCCCATGAGTTGGAACAAATGATTAAAGCCTTATCCGATGAATTAGAGAAGAACTTGGTATAAGAGAGGAAGAAAAAATGAAAAAAAGATACATCGTTTTATCTGGTTTGCTGGCAGTAACCCTAGCAGCATGTTCTCAAGAAAAACCTAAAAATGAAGAAAACACTCAAAAAACGGAACAAACTAGCCAATCTGAAGGAATTGTAGGAAGCAAATCTCAAGCTTCTAGTCAGAAGAAGGCAGAAGTTGTCAATAAGGGAGACCACTATAGTATACAAGGGAAATACGATGAAATCGTCGTAGCTAATAAGCACTATCCTTTGTCAAAAGACTATAATCCAGGAGAAAATCCAACAGCCAAGGCAGAGTTGGTCAAACTTATTACAGCAATGCAAGCAGCTGGCTACCCAATCAGCGATCATTACAGTGGTTTTAGAAGTTATGAAACTCAAACCAAACTTTATCAAGACTATGTGAATCAAGATGGTAAGGAAGCAGCAGATCGCTACTCAGCTCGCCCTGGATACAGTGAACACCAAACAGGTCTTGCTTTTGATTTGATTGGGACTAATGGAGAATTGGTAACAGAAGAAAAAGCGGCCCAGTGGCTCTTGGATCATGCAGCTGACTATGGCTTTGTCGTTCGCTATCTCAAAGGCAAGGAAAAAGAGACTGGCTATATGGCGGAAGAATGGCATCTTCGCTACGTCGGAAAAGAAGCCAAAGAAATTGCTGCAAGTGGTCTCAGTTTGGAAGAGTACTATGGCTTTGAAGGCGGAGATTACGTCGATTAAAAAAGAAATTTTTCTCTTGCATTTTTAGATAAATAGTGTATAATAGATAGGTATGTGTAAAGCATACTTGTGGGAGGTAAAAATCTTACATTACCGCCAAAACCACAAAGGAGGATTTAAAAATGGCTAAAAAAGTCGAAAAACTTGTAAAATTGCAAATCCCTGCTGGTAAAGCTACACCAGCTCCACCAGTTGGACCTGCTCTTGGTCAAGCTGGTATCAACATCATGGGATTCACAAAAGAGTTCAACGCTCGTACAGCTGACCAAGCTGGTATGATCATTCCAGTTGTTATCTCAGTATACGAAGACAAATCATTTACTTTCGTTACAAAAACACCACCAGCTGCTGTTCTTTTGAAAAAAGCTGCAGGTGTTGAAAAAGGATCAGGTACACCTAACAAAACTAAAGTTGCTACAGTTACTCGTGCACAAGTACAAGAAATTGCAGAAACTAAGATGCCAGATTTGAACGCAGCAAACATTGAGTCTGCAATGCGTATGATCGAAGGTACTGCTCGTTCTATGGGATTCACTGTTGTTGACTAATCAATAACACAGTAGAAAATCTCACAGCAGTCTATTAGTTGCTTTTTATACTAGGCAAGTGACTGAGGCTTTTACTTAGGTACAGCAAAGGAACTGAACGAAGTAGGAAAAGGAAAATAATAGACTGAAAACCCGCAAGACTTCATCATTTCGAGGAGTGACGTGGGAGATGAAAATCGATTGAACCACTTACAAGGAGAATAGAAAATGGCTAAAAAAAGCAAACAACTTCGTGCTGCTCTTGAGAAAATCGACAGCACAAAAGCATACAGTGTAGAAGAAGCTGTAGCACTTGCAAAAGAAACTAACTTTGCAAAATTTGACGCAACTGTAGAAGTTGCTTACAACTTGAACATCGACGTAAAAAAAGCTGACCAACAAATCCGTGGAGCAATGGTATTGCCAAACGGAACTGGTAAAACTTCACGCGTTCTTGTTTTCGCACGTGGTGCAAAAGCTGAAGAAGCAAAAGCTGCTGGTGCAGACTTTGTTGGTGAAGATGACCTTGTTGCGAAAATCAACGACGGTTGGTTGGACTTTGACGTAGTTATCGCTACACCTGACATGATGGCTCTTGTTGGACGTCTTGGACGTGTCCTTGGACCACGTAACTTGATGCCAAACCCTAAAACTGGTACTGTAACAATGGATGTTGCTAAAGCAGTTGAAGAGTCTAAAGGTGGTAAAATCACTTACCGTGCTGACCGTGCAGGTAACGTTCAAGCAATCATCGGTAAAGTATCATTTGAAGCTGAAAAATTGGTTGAAAACTTCAAAGCTTTCAACGAAACAATCCAAAAATCAAAACCAGCTACAGCTAAAGGAACTTACGTAACAAACTTGACAATCACAACTACTCAAGGTGTTGGTATCAAAGTTGACGTAAACTCACTTTAATCAGTAGTTTATAAAAGAGAAGACGAGTGCGAAAGTGCTCGTTTTTTTATGAGTATGACCTTTTAGAAAAATCAGTTCATTGATCAGGTTTGTAGCAATAGTGCGTTTCCTCTTCTTCTTTCACAGAAAATATGGTATAATAGAGAGTAAAAAAACTTTGAAAGAAAGAAAAAGATGAATTTAAAAGATTATATCGCAACGATTGAAAATTACCCTAAGGAAGGCATTACCTTCCGTGATATCAGCCCTTTGATGGCAGATGGAAATGCTTATAGCTACGCTGTTCGTGAAATTGTTCAGTATGCAACAGACAAAAAAATTGACATGATTGTGGGCCCAGAGGCTCGTGGATTTATTGTTGGCTGCCCAGTTGCTTTCGAGTTGGGAATTGGCTTTGCACCTGTTCGTAAACCAGGGAAATTGCCACGTGAAGTGATTTCTGCTGACTATGAGAAAGAGTACGGTATCGATACCTTGACCATGCATGCTGATGCAATCAAGCCAGGCCAACGCGTTCTCATCGTAGATGATCTCTTGGCAACAGGTGGAACTGTCAAGGCAACAATTGAGATGATTGAAAGACTTGGTGGAATTGTAGCTGGTTGTGCTTTCTTGATTGAACTGGATGAGCTTAAGGGCCGTGAAAAAATCGGAGATTACGATTACAAGGTACTTATGCATTATTAATAAAAAACAGTCCTTGGGGCTGTTTTCTCTTCATCCGCTATATAAATTAACTATAGCTAGTTAGAGAAAAACTATAATTGAAAACTATATCTTCATACAGTATAATATAGGGAAGAAGTATTTGGAGGTTTTTGCTTTCAAACAGACAAGATCATTCCCGAAATAGAGAACTGTTAGGAGGGTATTATGCCGATTCGACTTGATAAAAAATTACCAGCTGTGGAGATTTTAAGGACAGAAAATATCTTTGTTATGGACGACCAACGGGCCGCTCATCAGGATATTCGCCCCTTGAAGATTTTGATTTTAAATCTCATGCCTCAAAAGATGGTGACAGAAACTCAACTCTTACGGCATTTGGCTAATACCCCTTTGCAATTAGATATTGATTTCTTATATATGGAAACGCATCATTCAAAGACAACCCGTGCCGAACATATGGAAACCTTCTATAAGACCTTTCCAGAGGTCAAGGATGACTTCTTTGATGGAATGATTATCACGGGAGCACCAGTGGAGCATTTGCCTTTTGAGGAGGTGGACTACTGGGAGGAATTCACGCAGGTTATCGAATGGTCCAAGACGCATGTCTTTTCAACCCTGCATATCTGTTGGGGAGCGCAAGCAGGTCTTTATGTTCGCTATGGCGTTGAAAAGCACCAGATGGATCGGAAACTATCAGGTATTTACCCACAGGATACCTTAAAAGAGGGGCACCTTCTTTTTAGAGGTTTTGATGATCGCTATGTAGCTCCTCATTCTCGTCATACTGAGATTTTAAAAGAAGAAATCTTAAACAAGACCAATCTGGAGATTCTGTCAGAAGGTCCTGAGGTTGGGGTTTCTATCTTAGCTAGTCGAGATTTGCGTGAGATTTATAGTTTTGGTCATTTGGAGTACGATCGTGACACTTTGGCAAGAGAGTATTTTCGTGATTATGAGGTGGGACTCGACCCTCATATCCCAGAGAACTACTTTAAAAATGATGATGTAAATGAGACCCCCTGTCTCTGTTGGTCTTCATCAGCTGCCCTCTTTTTTAGCAATTGGGTAAACTATGCAGTTTATCAAGAAACCCCTTTTGACTGGAGAAAGGTAGAGGATGATGCGGCTGCATTTGGATATTTATAAGAGGAATTATGACATATTTTGACGCTTTTAAAACAGGGAACTTGGTTTTGCCAAGTGCCCTGCTCTTGCATTTTAAGGAACTCTTTCCTTCCAGCGAAGATTTTCTCGTCTGGCAATTTTTCTATTTACAAAATACCACAGCCTTAGGAGATGTTTCACCTAGTCAGATTGCTGAAATCATTGGGAAAGAGGTGGCAGATGTCAACCAATCTATTTCGAATTTGACTGAAAATGGTTTACTGCAATATCGGACCATTGAACTAAATGGGGAAATTGAGCTTATTTTTGATGCTAGTCTGGCTTTTGAACGCTTAGATAGCTTGTTGGATACCCAAACTCCAGTTGTGACTGTCCCAAACCCCAAAAATCAATTGAAGGATTTGGTTGAAACTTTTCAGCAGGAATTGGGTCGCTTGTTAACACCATTTGAAATCGAAGATCTTTCCAAGACTGTCAAAGAAGATGGAATCAAGGCGGATTTGATCAAGGAAGCTCTCCGAGAGGCGGTTTTTAATGGCAAACCAAACTGGAAGTACATTCAGGCAATTCTACGAAACTGGCGCCATGAAGGCATTCAGTCTGTGGCCCAGGTGGAGGCCAAACGAGCAGAGCGAGAAGCGAACAATCCCAAACAAGTTCAGGCTTCGGCTGATTTCCTCGATGCCATGAATTTGTGGCAAGATTAGTCGCTTGAAAAATCTTGAAAATTAGAGTAAGGTTTGCAAGCTCCTTATAAATATGATAGAATAATAGTGAATAAAATGAAAAAAGAGGTATGTGAAATGTCACGTAAACCATTTATCGCTGGTAACTGGAAAATGAACAAAAATCCAGAAGAAGCAAAAGCATTCGTTGAAGCCGTTGCATCAAAACTTCCTTCATCAGACCTTGTTGAAGCAGGTATCGCAGCTCCTGCAGTTGATTTGACAGCTGTTCTTGCTGCTGCTAAAGGTTCAAACCTTAAAGTTGCTGCTCAAAACTGCTACTTTGAAAATGCAGGTGCGTTCACTGGTGAAACTAGCCCACAAGTTTTGAAAGAAATCGGTACAGACTACGTTGTGATCGGTCATTCAGAACGTCGTGATTACTTCCATGAAACTGACGAAGATATCAACAAAAAAGCAAAAGCAATCTTTGCAAACGGTATGCTTCCAATCATTTGTTGTGGTGAGTCACTTGAAACTTACGAAGCTGGTAAAGCTGCTGAATTCGTAGGTGCTCAAGTATCTGCTGCATTGACTGGATTGACAGCTGAACAAGTTGCTTCAACAGTTATCGCTTATGAGCCAATCTGGGCTATCGGTACTGGTAAATCAGCTTCACAAGACGATGCACAAAAAATGTGTAAAGTTGTTCGTGATGTTGTAGCAGCCGACTTCGGTCAAGAAGTTGCTGACAAAGTTCGTGTTCAATACGGTGGCTCTGTTAAACCTGAAAACGTTGCTTCATACATGGCTTGCCCAGACGTTGACGGTGCCCTTGTTGGTGGTGCGTCACTTGAAGCTGAAAGCTTCTTGGCATTGCTTGATTTTGTAAAATAATCTAGCTCATTCCAGACAGACAGTTAAAAGTACTAAGTGACTTTGACTGCCTGTCTTATTTTTACTTGGAGCATTCTTGTGAAAGAGGGATTTTTCTAGACTAGGAAAGTTCCTTAGGGAAAGAAAGGCGTGCAGATGCGCGCTCTTTTCTATATCAAAAAGTTATGAAAGGGGGAGTTATGCTCTATATTTGGTCTTATTTGAAAAAATACCCCAAGTGGTTATTCTTGGATTTCTTTGGAGCGGTTTTCTTTGTTGTCGTCAATCTTGGACTGCCAACTGTTCTAGCTCGGATGATTGATGAAGGTGTGAATAAAGGGAATGAACAGCAATTGTATGTTTGGGCTGCAATTATGCTGGTGATTATCCTATGTGGAACCTTGGGGCGTATAGTCTTAGCCTACGCTGCTAGTAAGCTGACGACCAATATGGTCAAGGATATGAGAGATGATCTCTATGCCAAATTACAAGAGTATTCTCATCATGAATATGAAAAGATTGGAGTGTCTTCACTGGTTACTCGTATTACCAGTGATGCCTTTGTTCTCATGCAATTTGCAGAACAGACCTTAAAATTGGGTGTCATCACTCCCATGATGATGCTGTCTAGTATCTTAATGATCTTTCTAACCAGTCCGTCATTAGCCTGGATAGTGGCCTTTGCAGTACCTTTCTTGGCTGTGGTGGTCATTTATGTAGCGGTCAAGACTCGACCATTATCAGAGAAACAGCAGGCTACCTTAGACAAGATAAACCAATATGCCAGGGAAAATCTGATGGGGCTCCGTGTCATTCGTGCCTTTGCTCGTGAGAAATTTCAAGAGGAACGCTTTGCAGGACAAAATGCAGTCTATGCAGCTAATTCCAATCGTCTGTTTAAACTAACCGGTTTGACGGAACCCTTGTTTGTTCAGATTATCATTGCCATGATTGTAGCTATTGTCTGGTTTGCTCTGGACCCTATCAAACAAGGAAGCTTGCAAATTGGGGATCTGGTAGCCTTTATTGAGTATAGTTTCCACGCTCTCTTGTCCTTCCTTTTCCTATCCAATTTCTTCACCATGTATCCTCGTACAGCGGTTTCGAGTGAACGTTTGAAAGAAGTCATGGATATGCCGATTTCTATTGATCCCAATGAAGGAGGCGTCAGAGAGACAGCAACCCACGGCTATTTGGAATTTGAAAATGTCACCTTTGCCTATCCTGGTGAGACGGAAAATCCTGTTTTGCACAACATTTCGTTCAGCGCTAAACCTGGTGAAACCATTGCCTTTATCGGATCGACCGGATCGGGCAAGTCCTCTCTTGTGCAATTGATTCCTCGTTTTTACGATGTCACACTTGGGAAAATCAAGGTTGATGGTGTCGATGTGAGGGATTACCGCCTCAAGACTCTCCGTCAAAAGATTGGTTTTATCCCGCAGAAAGCCTTGCTTTTTACAGGAACTATCGCTGAAAATATCCGCTATGGGAAGGAAGATGCTAGTCACAAAGATTTACATCAGGCAGCGGATGTGGCGCAAGCCAAAGATTTTATCGAAAGCCGAGAAGAAGGCTTTGCGACCCATCTAGCTGAAGGTGGAAGCAATCTTTCTGGGGGACAGAAACAACGTCTCTCAATTGCCCGAGCGGTTATAAAGAATCCTGATATCTATATTTTTGACGATTCTTTCTCAGCCTTGGATTATCGTACGGATGCTATTTTACGTCGTCGTCTCAAGGAAGTTACTCAAAATGCTACAGTTTTAATTGTTGCTCAACGTGTCGGAACCATTATGGATGCGGACCAGATCATCGTTCTGGATAAGGGAGAGATCGTGGGTCGCGGTCGCCATGAGGAATTGATGGAGTCCAATGACATTTATCGTGAAATTGCTGAGTCGCAGTTGAAAAATGCATCTCTCACAGAAGAATAGGAGGAAATATGAAAACACAATCTAGTTTGGCTCGTTTGTGGAGCTATTTGAAAGCCTACCGTTTTTCTGTCTTTTTTGCAGTCTTTCTCAAAGTTTTAAGCGTAGTCATGAGTGTCTTGGAGCCTTTTGTATTGGGGCTAGCCATTACGGAGTTGACAAAGAATCTCTTAGATATGGCTAATGGTCTTGCAGGCGCTCGTATCAATACTGGCTACATCGGAACTGTTTTAATCATTTACCTCTTTAGAGGTCTCTTGTATGAACTTGGTTCTTATTATTCCAACTATTTCATGACCAATGCTGTCCAGTCTATGACTCAGGATCTGCGAAATGAAATGACCGAGAAAATCAATCGTATCCCAGTGTCTTTCTTTGACAAACACCAATTTGGTGATTTGTTGGGGCGCTTTACCAGTGACGTTGAGACAGTGTCTAATGCTCTTCAACAGTCTTTTCTCCAAATTGTCAATGCCGTTTTGACGATTGTTCTCGTCATGGGAATGGTTTTATACTTGAACTTTCAACTGGCTATAGTGGTGATTCTATCCATCCCAGTGACTTATTTTGGTGCTAGAAGTATCCTGAAACGTTCTCAGCCTTATTTTAAAGAACAGGCGGCTATTTTAGGACGGATGAATGGCTATGTGCAGGAAAATCTTACAGGTTTTAATGTCTTGAAACTCTATGGTCGTGAGGAAACTTCTCATAAAGAATTTTCTAAGATTACAGACGATCTCCAACGTGTTGGTTTTAAAGCCAGCTTTATCTCTGGGCTTATGATGCCAGCTCTTCATGCTGTATCGGACTTGACCTATCTGATCGTTGCGGTTCTTGGTGGTTTGCAGGTGATTGCGGGTCGTTTGACAGTGGGGAATATGCAGGCCTTTGTTCAGTACGTTTGGCAGGTCAGCCAGCCTATCCAAAACATCACCCAACTTGCGGGTCAAATGCAAAGTGCTAAGTCTTCGCTAGACCGTATCTTCGACATTTTGGATGAGACAGAGGAAGTCAAGGGAGAAGAATTCGAAATCCTTGAACCTTTAACAGGTCAGGTGACCTTCAAGCAGGTTGACTTCCAGTATGTTGAAAACAAGCCATTGATTCGAGACTTTAATCTAGAAGTTCAACCGGGAGAGATGGTGGCGATTGTTGGTCCTACTGGAGCTGGTAAGACGACCTTGATCAATCTGCTTATGCGCTTTTACGATGTCACAGCAGGCGCAATCTTGGTTGACGGGCAGGATATTCGCCAGTTGTCACGTCAAGACTACCGCCGTCAGTTTGGGATGGTCTTACAGGATGCTTGGCTTTATGAAGGTACGATCAAAGAAAACCTACGTTTTGGAAATCTTGACGCCAGTGACGAGGAAATAATAGAAGCCGCCAAAGCAGCAAATGTAGACCACTTTATCCGGACTCTTCCTGGCGGTTACAATATGGAAATGAACCAAGAGTCGAGCAATATTTCCCTCGGGCAAAAACAACTCTTGACCATCGCGCGTGCTCTCCTAGCCAATCCTAAAATTCTTATTCTGGATGAAGCGACTTCCTCTGTTGACACCCGTTTGGAACTCTTGATTCAAAAAGCTATGAAACGCTTGATGAAAGGAAGAACCAGCTTTGTCATTGCTCACCGTCTCTCTACCATTCAAGAAGCAGATAAGATTCTCGTTCTTAAGGATGGACAGATTATTGAACAGGGAAATCATGAAAGCTTGCTCCAAGAAAAAGGCTTTTATTATGACCTGTATCAAAGCCAATTTTCAAGTAAATCCGAGCAAGTCGGCTAATCAAAACTGTCCAGACTATTCTTAAATTATCAGTCTATTACAATTTTTCTCAGATAGTACACTTTTCTTGCTATCGTTTTATGGTAGTAGTATACTTATACTGTAACCACTAATAAGGTGGTTATAAAAAAAGAAAAGAGGTAAGAAATATGGTTGAATTGAAAAAAGAAGCAGTAAAAGACGTTACAACATTATCTAAAACAGCGCCAGTAGCATTAGCAAAAACAAAAGAAGTATTGAACCAAGCAGTAGCAGACTTGTATGTGGCTCACATTGCCCTTCACCAAGTTCACTGGTATATGCGTGGTCGTGGTTTCCTCGTATGGCATCCAAAAATGGATGAATACATGGACAGCCTTGATGGTTATCTTGACGAAATCAGCGAACGTTTAATTACCCTTGGTGGCAAACCTTACTCAACTTTGACAGAATTCCTTCAACACAGTGAAATCGAAGAAGAAGAAGGAGAATTCCGTAATGTTGAAGAAAGCTTGGAACGTGTTTTAGCTATTTATCGCTACCTCATCACTCTTTTCCAAAAAGCTTTGGATGTGACTGACGAAGAAGGCGATGATGTTACAAACGATATCTTTGTTGGTGCTAAGGCTGAACTTGAGAAAACAGTTTGGATGCTTGCAGCAGAACTTGGACAAGCTCCTGGTTTGTAAGATATAGTTGCTACCCTTTTTATCATGAGGTGCTTGATAAGTGCCCATGACCAACCATCTTTTAAAAGTCATGTAACTGTAAAAAGTTGCATGACTTTTTTGTCTGCTGGACTTAGGACACATTGTCAAAAGTGGGATTTTACGGTATAATAGTTGCTGTTCGAGAAATTTTGATTTTCAAAGAATAGTGAAATAGTGAAATGTTATAAGGAGAACCCATGAACAATTTACCAAATTGCCCAAAATGTAATTCAGAATATGTCTACGAAGATGGAAATCTCTTGGTCTGCCCAGAGTGTGCCTATGAATGGAATCCTGCTGAAGTTGCAGAAGTAGAAGAAGGTGTTGTCGCTATCGATGCGAACGGAAATAAATTGGCTGACGGCGATACTGTGACCCTTATCAAGGATTTGAAAGTAAAAGGTGCACCAAAGGATTTGAAACAAGGAACTCGTGTTAAAAATATCCGTATCGTAGAAGGTGACCACAATATCGACTGTAAGATTGATGGTTTTGGAGCTATGAAATTGAAGTCAGAGTTTGTTAAGAAAATCTAGCTATGAAAATGAACTACAAATTTATCTTTTATAGTCGTATGCTCTTGTTCTTAGCGGCATTTACAGGAGTTTATTTAGAGATTACCAAGCACGGTGGTTTTGGTATGCTCCTATACTACACGGTGCTATCTAATCTCTTGGTAATGATTTTCACGGGCTATCTACTCCGTGTAATGAGCCGTTCAGGTGAAAATTGGCAAAGTCCGACCCTGCTTCGTCTCAAGGGTGGCGTCACCATGAGTATCATGATTACCTGTGTGATTTACCATTTTATGCTTGCTCCGATTGCGACAGACTTTTACCGAGTGGAAAATTTCCTTTGCCACTATATCGTTCCACTCTGGTTTTTAGCCGACACCCTCTTCTTTGATAAACAGGGCCAATACAAGATCTGGGATCCAGCCTTGTGGACCATCTTACCATTGGTTTATATGATTTTTGCCTTGTTTAACGGCCTGGTCTTAAAACTCAATATTCCGAATTCCAAGGACAATCCCTTCCCCTATTTCTTTTTAAATGTGAACAAGGGTTGGGACGTGGTTATCAAATGGTGTTTGATCATTTTTGCAGCGTATATGGTTGCAGGCTTCATCTTCTATCTGATCAAGCAAATCAAGCGAAAATAGTCTTCCTATTAGGAAAGTTAGGACGGAGTCTCTAGTTCAATCGGGCTCCTTCTTTTCTTGCCATCTTCCTTTTAAAAGGATCAACAGTGAGAAATATATAGAAAGAAAATCCATGAAACAATATTTAGAACGGGCTAGTATTTTGGCCCTCTCCCTCGTTTTGATTACCTCCTTTTCCATCTCAAGTGCTCTGCCAGCCATGTTTGACTACTATCAAGGCTACCCTAAGGAACAAATCGAGCTCCTGGTCAGTCTTCCTTCATTTGGGATCATGATTATGCTGGTTTTAAATGGATTTTTGGAGCGGTTGTTTCCTGAGCGACTTCAGATTAGTCTGGGCCTTCTCATCCTCTCTATCGGTGGAACAGCCCCTTTCTGGTATCAGGAGTACAACTTTGTCTTTGCGATGCGGATTTTATTTGGCTTGGGTGTTGGGATGATCAATGCCAAGGCCATTTCTATCATCAGCGAACGCTATCATGGAAAGACACGGATCCAGATGTTGGGTCTTCGCGGATCAGCAGAAGTTGTCGGGGCATCGATTTTGACTCTAGTGGTCGGTCAACTCTTATCCTTGGGATGGACAGTGACCTTCTTGGCCTACAGTGCGGGATTTTTAGTATTGATCCTTTATCTGCTCTTTGTCCCTTATGGGAAAGAGAAGAAAGAAACAAAGAAAAAAGAGACCGAAACGACTCGTTTGACAGGACAGATGAAAGGCTTGATTTTTCTATTGGCTGTCGAAGCAGCAGTTGTTGTCTGCACCAATACAGCTATCACCATTCGTATTCCTAGTCTGATGGTGGAAAGAGGTCTAGGGGATGCCCAGTTATCGAGCTTGGTTTTAAGTATCATGCAGTTGATTGGTATCTTGGCAGGTGTGAGTTTTTCTTTCTTTATCTCTCTGTTTAAAGAAAGGTTGCTCCTTTGGTCAGGTATTACCTTTGGATTGGGGCAGATTGTGATTGCCTTGTCTCCGTCATTGGGTGTGATGATAGTTGGAAGTGTTGTGGCAGGTTTTTCTTACAGTGTGGCCTTGACCACTGTCTTTCAGCTTCTTTCCGAAAGGATCCCAGCCAAGCTCCTTAATCAGGCAACATCTTTTGCAGTGCTAGGATGCAGCTTTGGAGCCTTTACGACACCTTTCATTCTTGGGGCGATTGGCTTGGTGACTCAAAACGGTATGTTGGTCTTCACCATTCTGGGATGCTGGTTGATTGTCACTTCTATCTTTGTTATGTACGCACTTCAAAAGAGAGCTTAGGATTGGTTTCCTAAGTTTTTCTTTCTGGGAATTTTGTACCCAGACAATTATTGGTTTTTAAACTTGTTTACACTTTTATTTCCTGATAAAATAGGAATTATGACAAGATATAAAGCAACTATTTCTTATGATGGCTTTGCCTTTGCTGGTTTTCAGCGCCAGCCTCATGCGCGGAGCGTTCAAGAGGAAATCGAAAAAACCTTAACGAGACTCAATAAGGGACAAGCCATCACTGTTCACGGTGCTGGTAGGACGGATAGTGGGGTCCATGCTCTAGGACAGGTTATTCATTTTGACCTGCCCTATCAGATGGATGAGGAAAAACTCCGTTTTGCTCTGGATACCCAGTCCCCAGAAGATATTGATGTGATTTCGATTGAGATTGTGGCGGATGATTTTCATTGTCGTTATGCTAAGCATAGCAAGACCTATGAGTTCATCGTGGATAGAGGGCGCCCCAAAAATCCCATGCGTCGTCACTATGCTACTCACTTTCCCTATCCGCTCGACGTGGAGCGGATGCAGATAGCTGTCAAAAAATTAGAAGGAACCCACGATTTTACCGGGTTTACAGCGTCTGGGACTAGTGTAGAGGACAAGGTTCGTACCATTACAGAAGCCAGTCTTAGTGTTGATGAGACAGGGCGGTTTTTAACCTTTACCTTCTCAGGAAATGGCTTCTTGTATAAGCAGATTCGCAATATGGTGGGGACGCTGCTCAAAATCGGAAATAATCGAATGCCAGTTGAGCAGATTGACTTGATTTTGGAGAAGAAGGACAGGCAGCTAGCAGGTCCCACGGCAGCACCGAATGGCTTGTATTTAAAGGAGATTCGTTATGAAGAATAATCGTATTTTAGCCCTTTCTGGGAATGATATTTTTAGTGGTGGTGGTTTATCAGCTGATCTGGCTACCTATACCTTGAATGGCTTGCATGGCTTTGTAGCAGTGACTTGTTTGACAGCCTTGACAGAAAAGGGCTTTGAAGTCTTTCCAACTGACGATGCCATTTTTCAACATGAATTGGATAGCTTGCGTGATGTGGAGTTTGCAGGGATTAAGATTGGCCTTCTCCCTACTGTCAGTGTAGCTGAGAAAGCATTGGACTTTATCAAGCAACGTCCAGGTGTGCCTGTGGTACTGGACCCCGTCTTGGTCTGCAAGGAAACGCATGACGTAGCTGTTAGTGAACTCTGCCAAGAGTTGATTCGCTTTTTCCCTCATGTCAGTGTGATTACGCCAAATCTTCCTGAGGCAGAATTATTAGCGGGTCAAGAGATCAAAACCTTGGAAGATATGAAAGCTGCAGCGCAGAAATTACATGATTTAGGAGCGCCAGCAGTCATTATCAAGGGAGGAAATCGCCTTAGTCAGGACAAGGCTGTAGATGTCTTTTATGATGGACAAACCTTTACTGTCCTAGAAAATCCTGTTATCCAAGGCCAAAATGCTGGTGCAGGTTGTACCTTTGCCTCAAGTATTGCCAGTCACTTGGTTAAAGGGGATGAACTTTTACCAGCAGTAGAGAGTTCTAAAGCTTTCGTTTACCGTGCTATTGCACAAGCAGATCAATATGGAGTAAGACAATATGAAGCAAACCAAAACAACTAAAATCGCCCTTGTATCTCTATTAACCGCCCTTTCAGTGGTTCTAGGTTATTTCTTAAAAATCCCGACACCAACAGGTATTCTAACTCTCTTAGATGCGGGTATCTTCTTTGCGGCCTTCTACTTTGGTAGTAAAGAGGGGGCTGTCGTTGGAGGTCTAGCAGGTTTCTTGATTGACCTCTTATCAGGCTACCCTCAGTGGATGTTCTTTAGCTTGATAAATCATGGCTTGCAAGGTTATTTTGCAGGCTTTAAAGGCAAATGGCAATGGCTAGGCCTTGTCTTTGCTACTATCGTCATGGTAAGTGGCTACGCTCTGGGCTCAACTCTAATGAATGGCTGGTCAGCAGCCTTGCCAGAAATCCTTCCAAACTTCCTACAAAATACCTTGGGAATGGTTGTGGGATTTGTAGTCTTTCAGAGTGTCAAGAAGATAAAATAAAAAAGTCAGCTTCAATAGCTGACTTTTTGCTTATCTAGGTTTAATCAAAATAAAGCAAATCTTTGCTGGTGCTTGTAAAGAGGTCAAAGCCATCCTTGGTAACAACACCACAGTCTTCGATACGAACGCCGACTTTACCAGGGATATAGATACCTGGTTCAACAGAGAAGCACATGCCTTCTTCGATGACCATGTCATTTCCTTCCATGATAGATGGGAATTCGTGGACATCCATACCGATACCGTGACCGAGACGGTGGTTGAAGTACTCACCGTAACCAGCTTTTTCGATGACTTCACGGGCAGCGCGGTCTACTTCATGAGCAGTCAAACCAGGTTTGATAAAGTCAAGGGCAGCTTGTTGGGCTTCAAGGGTCAAGTTGTAAATATCTTTCTTGAATTGGTCTGGTTTGCCGACAGCGACTGTACGAGTCATATCTGATGCGTAGCCATTGACCATAACACCCAGGTCAAAGAGGAGAAGGGCGTCTTTTTCGACCTTGTTTGCACCGGGAATTCCGTGTGGATTTGCAGCATTATCACCAGTCAAGACCATGGTATCAAAACTCATTTCATAGCCTTCATGCTTTAAGGCGAAGTCTATTTGGGCGATGATATCTGTCTCTGTTTTATCAAGAGAGATATTGTCAAAACCAACTTTTACAGCTTTATCGGCATAGAGACCTGCAACCATCATTTTTTGGACTTCATCAGCAGATTTGATGAGGCGCATGCGTTGGATGCGAGGAGTGAGGTTTTCAAACTCAGCAGTTTCAAAAACTGTTTTCAAACCATGGTATTTGGTCAAGATGAGATTGTCAAACTCAACAGCGACACGTTTGAAGTCGTGCTGTGGCAAAGCGTTTTTGATTTTTTGCCATGGATTTTCAGAATCCACATAGCCCACAACTGGGAAAGATACAGTGCTGCTTGCACGTTCCACTTCAAGAGCAGGGACAAAGAGGAGGGGGTCCTGATCTGCTAGGACAAAAAGGAACATTTGGCGTTCATGAGGATCACTGTAAAAGCCAGTGAGGTAATTGATAGTGACGGGGTCAGATACGACAGCGACGTCTAGTTTTTCTGATTCAAGATATGTTACGATTTGTTGTAATTTAGACATATGCTACCTTCTTTCTACCCCTCTATTTTGGCAAAAAAAGAGAGAAAATGCAAGGGAGAAGGGTAAAAGAGCAGGCAAAAAGAACTCCGATATGATAGCGGAGTTCTTTGATCTAGTTTTCTTTAGTTTAAGAAAAGTCTGCCTTGCTTTTTACATCACTGTATTCTTCAGCGATTTCTTGACTGAGGATGTCCTCATAGGCAGGGAGTTGGATATCCTGACCGTATTTCTTCTTGAGGGCAGTAGTGACTAGGCGATAAGCTAGATTGGCATTACGAGAGAGGATAGGTCCGTGGAAGTAGGAACCAAAGACATTCTTATAATGAACCCCTTCGCCGACCTTTTCCTCGTTGTTTCCATTTCCATAGACAACCTGTCCCAGCGGTTTTTGGTCATCTGAGAGGAAGGTACGTCCCTGGTGATTTTCAAATCCATAGTAGGTTTCATCAAATTCTTCGTTATGGATCTTGATGTCACCGATAAAGCGGTTATTAGTCTGGTTGAGGGTGTAGTGACCCATGACACCGAGCCCTTCGATACGTTTACCTGAAGCTTCAACATAATATTGCCCCAAAAGTTGAAAACCACCGCAGATGGCTAGAACTACTCCGTCGTTTTGGATGTAGTTGTCAATACTCTCTTTTTTAGCAGGAAGATCGCCTGCGATGATGCTTTGTTCAAAGTCTTGACCGCCACCGAAAAAGGCAATATCATAGTGGTTTTCATCAAAATCATCATAAAGTGAAACGATGTCAACCGTCACATGGGCCCCCAGTTTTTCAGCCACATACTTGAGCATAAGGATGTTTCCATTGTCCCCGTAGGTATTCATGAGGTTTCCATAAAGGTGGGCAATGTTGAGTTGATAAGGGTAGTTGCCAGCTTTTGAGGAAAGTGAAGTATAAACCATTAGTTCATCTCCTTTCTAACAATCTGACGACTAGCCAGCAGTTCGCGGAATTCCAGCATAGCAGTATAGGTAGCCAGGATATAGGCATGCTTGCAGTCTTGGGTCTCAATGGTTTTGAGAACTTGCTCCAGATTACTTGTTTCAGTGATTTTCTCAGCTGGATAGCCAGTCACACGAAGCCGGCGTGCGATTTCAGAATGACGGACACCACCAGCGTTGATTTCAGGAATGTCCATGTCAGTGATTTGTTCAAAGTCCGCATCCCAGATCCAGCTAGTATCAATTCCATCAGCATAGTTGGCATTGAGGAGAACAGATAGGCTAAATGGATAAGGCGCTAGTTTGATCATCTCGATAGCTTGGGTAGCGCCAACAGGATTTTTAATCAAGACAAGGGTACATTCCTTATCACCGATATGGAAGGTCTCCTGGCGTCCAAAGACAGCACGGCTCTTATCAAATCCTTGCTTGATCCGTTGCGAATCTGCACCGAGGAAACGAGCAATGGCAACTGCAGCAAGGGCATTGTAGATATTATAGAGTCCACCGATTTGGATGCCGTATTCTTGACCGTCAATGACAAAGCGAGAACGATTGTTGGTCAGCTCAACCAATTCTGTCAGACGGTAGTCCAAGTCAGGTCGTTTACATCCACAATTTTCACAAATATAGGCTCCCAAGTTGGCATAAGTATTGAGTTCATATTTCAGAATACTTTGACAGTCTGGGCAGAGAATACCTTCAGTATTGTAGTGAGCAAGTTTTGCTGGACCTTTTTCCAAATCAAAACCAAAATACTGAACAGGATTTGGAATTGCAGGCTTGTAGAAAAGAGGACTGTCACCGTTAAGGAGGACAGTAGCCGTAGGCACCTTACGAATGGCATCCAAAATCATCTTATAAGTTGTGTAAATCTCACCATAGCGGTCCATCTGGTCACGGAAAATGTTAGTGATGACAAAAAGGCTAGGATGGATGTAGTCACAGATACGAGATAGGCTGGCCTCGTCAATTTCGAGGACAGCAATGTTTTTCCCAGTTTTAGACGATTTGGCAGTCAAGAAAGTTGTCGTAATCCCTGTGATCATATTGGCACCGCTTGGATTGGTCAGAACCTGACCATAAACTTCTTTTAAAATGCCGACAGTGAGGGCAGTTGTCAGGGTTTTCCCGTTGGTTCCAGTGACCACGACAATCTCGTAGTTCTTAGCTAGATTTTGTAAAATATCTTTATCAAATTGAAGGGCAAGTTTTCCTGGGAGCGTACTTCCACGGCCAAGACGGCTCAAGATGAAGTGGGAAGAACGCCCAGCAAGAAGGCCCAAAGTAGTTTTTAATTTCATGTTTCTATTATATCATACTGCGCCCAGCAGTCCAATAACTAAAGTAACCTCTAAGATCAACTAAAGAAGTAACCTTAGAAGTGCTTTTTAGGTTCTGATTAAACCAAACCAATCAAATACAATATCTTTGGATTTGATAACTTTGGCAACTTTAAGAAATAAATCTTTCTTACTCTGAACATAAGAAAAGAGAGGACATCGATTATCCTCTACAGGTTTTAAAATTTCATTAATCCATTATAACTGACAAAGATACCTAACTTTTGGGATTTAGATCATCTTTTGGAAAGTCTCTTTTATAATAAATTACGAATTTTTTCTTTTATAAATGCGTTAAGAGGATAGTGTTTATCAAGATATTCTAGGAGTGCCTGAGCAGATTCAGAAATTCGTTCGTAACCTTGCAAGAAGTGAGGCAATTGTTTGGCCTCATTTGGATAACCTTTTTCAAATCTTCTGTTGCTGTTAAAAATATCTATAAAATCAGATTTAGAAGTTTTTTCCAAATTGATTAGTTCGGTCCAAAGCTTGACGGATCTGTTTTGGATGAAATCATAAGCAGCCAATTTTTCGCCTCGTTGATAGCGACCTAGTCCTATATATAGGTTGCATAAAATTTCTCCCAACAGCCATTCACGGTCTCTATTTTCTTTTGATGGCAATCTTTGTGGCCGGCAGATTGTTCCATCAAAACCGACCTCCTTCCAGATAATCTTGCCTTCAGCGAAGGGAATGTTTACTAGTTCATGAGCTTCAAAGACAGCAAATTCACAAAAAACATCATCTTCAAATAGAACTTTATGTCCGTCCACTGTATTTTGGTAGTGAAATGCAATTGGTTCTAGATTACTTAACCAAGTTAGATCCTGTATATAGGCCTGCTTGTAGCCATCTTTTACAATAACAAAAAAATCCAAATCTGAGTATTGATCCAATCGGTCTCTTTCTACTCCGCAAGAACCAAGTGCCAGCAAAGCTAGTGCTTGTCTAGAATCTTTTAGAGACTGACCAATATCATCTAGTCTTTGTAACAGTAATTCTGTTTTATTCATAATCGTTACCTCATTATTTCTTGTTTACAGACATTATATAGTTAATGTTTTCGAAAGTCAATTTCATCCCATACCAAATATATATTAATGTAATATGGGATTTCTTTCGATATTTTTTACAATGATAAAGTTTAAACATTTTGCAGGGTATTGCTCATATTATCAAGAATGAAGAAATTTGAAGTATCCTTTGATTGATTAGAAAGTGATTCTTATCTTTAAAAAGATTAAATGATTTGAAAAATATTTGAGAAGAAAGAATATATCGACTTAGCCATCAATTTGCAAACGGTAAAACCTTTCCACAAACGATGAAAATACACATACGACCCGCGCAAAGAGTGGATAATTTACTAATTAGGCATGAAACAATCATTGCAAAATATACTTTTTAAATTACCCATAAAACGATGAGCTGAAGCGAGTTATTCAAAGTCATATGTATTGCTGATATTTGAAAGAGTGACCTGAGACTCAATATATAATTAGGACTGCTAAGTGAAGTTTGTATATTATATCATAAAAGAGGGAAAAGACAGATTTGAGATTTCGCAGAAACAAAAACAGCCCAAAGAGGGCTGTGAGATAAGACTTCAACTTAAATCGCAAACAAGTCATTCAAGTTCTCAGCCAAGGTTGGGTGAGTGAAGATTTGTTTTGTGAAGTAAGTGTAAGGAATCTTGTTGTCCATCGCAACAGTGATGATGTTGATGATTTCTTGAGAACCTTCTGAGAAGATACTTGCTCCAAGAATTTCTTTTGTTTCAGTATTGACAACAGCTTTGAAAGCTCCACGAAGGTCTCCATTTACGTGACCACGAGGCATTGCTGCAACAGGGATTTCCTTCACGGCGTATGGAAGTTTCAAATCAGCTGCTTGGCTTTCAGTCAAACCAACTTGTGAAAGTGCAGGTGTGATGAACATAGTGTTTGGTACATTGAGACGGTCTTCAAGAGTGTAGCTGCCATCTCCAGCAAGGTAGCTGTAGACAACACGGAAGTCATCAAGTGAAATGTAGGTAAATTGAGGTCCACCGTTGACGTCTCCAACTGCAAAGACACCAGGAACGTTTGTTTGACAATGTTTGTCTACTTTAATAGCGCCACGTTCAGTAAGTTCAATATCTGTATTTTCAAGTTGAAGTGGTTCTACATTCGGTTTACGTCCAGTTGCGTAGAGAAGGGCATCGAAACGGTAAGTTTCATTTTCAGTTACGACGAGAACTTGCTCACCATCGTTTTTGATTTCAGTAGTACGGATGTTTTGAAGTAATTCAATACCGTCTTCTTCCATGTATTGTTTAGCAAGAGCTGCGATGGAAGGTTCGGCACGAGGTAAGAATGTATCCAAGGCATCTAGAACTGTAACCTTGCTTCCAAGTTTATTGTAAAGGCCTGCAAATTCAAGACCGATATTTCCGCCACCAAGGACACCAAGTTTTTCAGGCAATTTGTCCAAGTTTTGGATACCTGTTGAGTCAAAGACATTCTTGCTTGTAGCAAGTCCTGGGATTGGCAAGACGTTTGAAACGGCACCAGTATTGATGACGATAGTTTCAGCAGTTAGTTCTTGTTTTTCGTCAACAGCTTGGATTTCGATGACCTTATTTGAAAGGAAGTGCGCTTCCGCATCAAAGATATCCACGCCTGTACCCGCAACAGTAGCATAGTTTTTACCGTTGAGGCGACCAGTGATCGTGTTTTTAGTAGCAATCACTTCTTCAAAAGACAAGTCTTTCTCAGCAGCAACTAGTAAGGTTTTAGTTGGAATACATCCGATGTTGATACAAGTTCCACCGTACATAGCTTTGCTACGTTCAACGAGGGCAACTTTTTTGCCAGCTGAAGCCAGTTTCCCAGCTAGTGTTTTCCCAGCTTTACCAAATCCAATAACGATTAAATCATATGTTAACATTTATAGTCCTCCTATTTGATTTTCATTCTAGCATAAGAAAACACTTTTTGCACAAATCTGCTACGGGGAATGATTTCCGGTCAAAAAGTCTATCAAAAACTTCTATAATTCTAATTCAATAGATAATAAATCGTTTACATAGTTTTCCTAATGGATTCTACTATCTTTTGCTCCAGTCTTGTGTTATACTGGATAGGTTGCAAAGAAACCAGTACTTTTCTTTCGTGGAAAAGAAGCAACACGGTATCTCGTTTTTGTAGAAGATACGTCATGAAAAGAAAAGTATACACTAAAGCCCTATAGGGTGGCTTCGCACCACCTTTAGAAAGAAGAAAAACGTGAAATTTAATGAATTTAACTTGTCTGCTGAATTGCTAGCAGAGATTGAAAAAGCTGGATTTGTAGAAGCCAGTCCTATCCAAGAACAGACCATTCCCTTGGCTCTTGAAGGTAAGGATGTTATCGGTCAAGCTCAGACTGGTACAGGGAAAACCGCAGCCTTTGGCTTGCCAACCCTTGAAAAAATCCGTACAGAAGAAGCGACCATCCAAGCCTTGGTCATTGCTCCAACTCGTGAACTCGCTGTCCAAAGTCAAGAGGAACTCTTCCGCTTTGGCCGTAGCAAAGGAGTGAAAGTTCGCTCAGTTTACGGTGGTTCCAGCATTGAAAAACAAATCAAGGCCCTTAAATCTGGTGCCCACATCGTGGTAGGAACACCAGGCCGTCTCTTGGACTTGATTAAACGCAAGGCCTTGAAATTACAAGATATTGAAACCCTCATCCTTGACGAAGCGGATGAAATGCTTAACATGGGCTTCCTTGAAGACATCGAAGCCATCATTTCCCGTGTTCCTGCAAATCGTCAAACCTTGCTCTTCTCAGCAACCATGCCAGACGCTATCAAACGTATCGGTGTTCAGTTTATGAAAGACCCTGAGCATGTCAAGATTGCTGCCAAGGAATTGACAACAGAATTGGTGGATCAGTACTATATCCGTGTCAAGGAACAAGAAAAATTTGATACTATGACCCGTCTCATGGACGTGGAACAACCAGAACTTGCTATCGTATTTGGTCGCACCAAACGCCGTGTGGATGAATTGACTCGTGGTCTTAAAATCCGTGGCTTCCGTGCTGAAGGAATTCATGGTGATTTGGACCAAAATAAACGTCTTCGTGTCCTTCGTGATTTTAAAAATGGGAACCTTGATGTTCTAGTTGCGACAGACGTGGCAGCACGTGGTTTGGATATCTCAGGTGTGACCCATGTCTACAACTACGATATTCCACAAGATCCTGAAAGTTACGTTCACCGTATCGGCCGTACAGGTCGTGCTGGTAAGTCAGGTCAGTCTATTACTTTCGTAGCACCAAATGAAATGGGCTACCTTCAAATCATCGAAAACTTGACTAAGAAACGTATGAAAGGCTTGAAACCAGCGACAGCAGAAGAAGCCTTCCAAGCTAAGAAACAAGTAGCTCTCAAGAAAATCGAACGTGATTTTGCGGATGAAACTATTCGTGGGAACTTTGAGAAATTTGCTAAAGATGCTCGTAAGTTAGCTGCCGAATTTAGTCCAGAAGAATTGGCTATGTATATCTTGAGTCTGACAGTCCAAGATCCAGATAGTCTTCCTGAAGTGGAGATTGCGCGTGAAAAACCACTGCCGTTCAAACCGTCAGGAAATGGACGTTCTGGAGGTAATCGTGGACGCGACAATCGTCGAGGAGATAACCGTCGTGGTGGTCGCCGTGATGATTTCAAAAAAGGCAGCCGCGGGAACGATCGTTTTGATAAAGACAGACGCTATCGTAATAAAGACAATAAAAAACCTCACAACACTTCAAGTGAAAAGAAGACTGGCTTTGTTATTCGTAATAAAGGAGACAAATAGGAAAAAGCGATTCACATTGTGAATCGCTTTTATATATAAGGAGACCAAGGGTAAAAGAAGATGGTGATAGTAAAGGATAGGTGAAACGGAAAGGGATTTACCATGTCATCTTCTTATAATGTTATATTAACAAAAAATAATTCAGCTGTCAACACAAAAGAACTCATTTTTCTAAAATATTTTTGCTGTTCAAAATTGTAATTAAATAAGCAATTTTCAGATAATAATTGAAAATTCACGCTCTTTATGTTATAATGATAGCGATTAAATGCGAGGTAAAAAATGGCACATTTATTAGAAAAAACAAGAAAAATTACTTCTATTTTGAAACGCTCAGAGGAGCAACTTCAAGATGAACTTCCTTATAATGCGATTACACGCCAGTTGGCAGATATTATTGATTGTAACGCTTGTATTGTGAATAGCAAGGGGCGCCTTTTAGGCTACTTCATGCGTTATAAAACGAATACAGATCGTGTAGAGCAGTTTTTTCAAACTAAGATTTTTCCAGATGATTATATCCAAGGTGCAAACATGATCTATGATACGGAAGCCAACCTTCCTGTTGAACATGATTTGACCATTTTCCCTGTAGAGAGCCGTGCGGATTTTCCAGATGGTTTGACGACCATTGCTCCGATTCATGTGTCAGGGATTCGCCTAGGTTCGTTGATTATTTGGCGCAATGATAAGAAGTTTGAAGACGAAGATTTGATTCTTGTCGAGATTGCCAGCACGGTTGTGGGAATTCAGCTATTGAACTTCCAACGTGAAGAAGATGAGAAAAATATTCGCCGTCGTACGGCTGTTACTATGGCGGTCAACACCCTTTCCTATTCAGAACTTCGTGCTGTATCAGCTATTTTAGCTGAATTGGATGGAAATGAAGGGCAGCTGACGGCATCTGTTATTGCAGACCGTATTGGAATTACGCGTTCTGTGATTGTCAATGCGCTTCGTAAACTGGAGTCAGCAGGAATTATTGAGAGTCGTTCACTCGGAATGAAGGGGACTTATCTCAAAGTTCTAATTGGTGATATTTTTGAGGAAGTGAAAAAGAGGGACTACTAATGGCAAAGGCTTTAATCTCAATTGACTATACAGAGGATTTCGTAGCAGACCATGGAAAGCTGACTGCAGGGGCACCTGCTCAAGCCATATCAGAGGCAATCAATCGAGTGACCAGATTGGCTTTTGAACGTGGGGACTATATCTTTTTCACCATTGATGCCCATGAAGAGAAGGATCCATTCCACCCAGAAAGCAAGCTCTTTCCGCCACACAACATCATCGGGACTAGTGGCCGCAACCTCTATGGTCCCCTAGCTGACTTTTATGCTGAACATGAGGTGGATAGCCGTGTCTTTTGGATGGACAAGCGTCACTATTCAGCATTTTCAGGAACGGACCTAGATATCCGTTTGCGAGAACGTCGGGTTATTACTGTTATCTTAACAGGTGTTTTGACGGATATTTGTGTTCTTCATACGGCTATTGATGCCTATAATTTAGGTTATCAAATCGAGATTGTCAAGCCTGCAGTTGCCTCTATTTGGCCAGAAAATCATCAGTTTGCTCTTGGTCATTTTAAGAACACTTTGGGAGCCAAGTTGCTGGATGAAAATCTGGCTGAAATCCAAGAATAATTCCCTTGGAAAAATGAAAAAAATCTGAAAAAAGTGTTGACAAAGATTTTGAAAGTTGATATACTAGTAAAGTAATCAACGCGGGGATGGCGGAATTGGCAGACGCGCAGGACTAAGGATCCTGTGACCGCTTTAGGTCGTGAGGGTTCAAGTCCCTCTCTCCGCATAGGATAAGAGTTAGCTTTGGCTAGCTCTTTTTGTTTTTACAAAGAAGACTAGAGGCTACGTTTCGTATCTCGAAAAATATTGGCATCAAGAACAGTCATTGTATCAGAACATTTAAACTGAGTTTTCCATTTCATTCTATCAAGAATTTTCTCAGATACAAGTCAGAAAATGAAGAACTTAGGAAATGGAAAATGCTAAGCTGAAAGACGGTTCCAGCATTTATAAAATGGAGTATATTTTTGATTGGTAAAACGCATTCTATATGAGAAAAGTTAGCGTTCGCTAGCTTTTTTGTTTTTTTCAAAAAAATTTTTCGATTTCATAAACATTTCATATTTGGATTTTATAATAGTCCTACAAATATGGAGGTGACAAATGAATCCAATCCAAAGAGCTTGGGCTTATGTCAGTAGAAAACGACTGAGAAGTTTTATTTTATTTCTGATTTTATTTGTCCTTTTAGCAGGAATTTCAGCCTGTTTGACTCTGATGAAGTCCAACAAAACAGTAGAAAGCAATCTTTACAAATCACTCAATACTTCTTTTTCTATCAAGAAGATAGAAAATGGACAGACCTTCAAGTTGTCAGACCTAGCATCCGTGAGCAAGATTAAGGGACTGGAAAATGTCTCTCCTGAACTTGAGACGGTCGCAAAACTGAAAGACAAGGAAGCGGTGAGTGGTGAGCAGAGCGTAGAACGTGATGATCTGTCAGCCGCGGACAAGAACTTGGTTAGCTTAACGGCTCTTGAAGATTCATCCAAGGATGTCACCTTTACCAGTTCGGCTTTCAATCTAAAAGAAGGGCGACACCTTCAAAAAGGGGACTCCAAGAAAATCCTTATCCACGAAGAGTTGGCCAAGAAGAACGGTCTTTCGCTTCATGACAAGATTGGCTTGGATGCTGGTCAGTCCGAAGCTGGAAAAGGGCAAACAGTAGAGTTTGAGATTGTCGGAATCTTTTCTGGTAAAAAACAAGAAAAATTCACAGGCTTGTCTTCTGACTTCAGTGAAAACCAAGTCTTTACAGACTATGAAAGTAGCCAAAGCCTTTTGGAAAATAGTGAACCTCAAGTCAGTGCAGCGCGCTTCTATGTGGAAAATCCTAAGGAAATGGATGGACTCATGAAGCAGGTCGAAAACTTGGCTTTAGAAAGTCAAGGCTACCAAGTTGAGAAGGAAAATAAGGCCTTTGAACAAATCAAAGACTCAGTGGCAACCTTCCAAACCTTCCTCACCATCTTCCTTTATGGGATGTTGATAGCTGGAGCAGGAGCTTTGATTTTGGTCTTGTCTCTCTGGTTGAGAGAAAGGGTCTACGAAGTGGGAATTCTTTTGGCACTTGGAAAAAGCAAGATTTCGATCTTCCTACAATTCTGTTTAGAGGTAGTGTTGGTATCTCTTGGAGCTTTGCTTCCATCCTTTATCGCTGGAAATGCCATCACATCCTATCTGCTCCAAACTGTACTAGCCAGTGGAGATCAGGCAACCTTACAGGACACGCTGGCCAAAGCAAGCGGTCTATCAACTAGTCTCCTATCCTTTGCAGAATCCTATGTCTTTCTGCTCCTGATTGGTTGCTTATCAGTAGCCCTTTGTTTCGTATTTCTATTTAGAAAATCGCCGAAAGAAATTTTATCATCTATTAGTTAATACTCTTCGAAAATCTCTTCAAACCGTGTTAGTCTTATCTGCAACCTCAAAGCTGTGCTTTGAGCAACCTGCTGCTAGCTTTCTAGTTTAATCTTTGATTTTCATTGAGTATAAGAAGGAGAAATCATGACTTTATTACAATTGCAAGATGTTACCTACCGTTATAAGAACACTGCTGAAGCAGTTTTATATCAGATCAAGTATAATTTTGAACCCGGAAAATTTTATAGTATCATTGGTGAGTCAGGAGCTGGAAAATCCACTCTCTTGTCCCTGCTTGCTGGTCTAGATAGTCCTGTTGAAGGTTCTATCCTTTTCCAAGGAGAGGACATTCGGAATAAGGGATATTCTTACCATCGTATGCACCATATTTCCCTGGTCTTTCAAAATTATAACTTGATAGATTATCTTTCTCCACTGGAAAATATCCGCTTGGTCAACAAAAAAGCAAGCAAGGATACGCTTCTTGAGCTTGGTTTGGATGAAAGTCAGATCAAGCGGAATGTTCTCCAGTTATCAGGTGGTCAACAACAACGTGTGGCTATCGCTCGCAGTTTGGTATCAGAAGCTCCGGTTATTCTAGCTGATGAGCCAACAGGAAATCTGGACCCTAAAACTGCCGGAGATATTATCGAACTGCTCAAATCACTTGCTGAGAAAACAGGTAAATGTGTGATCGTCGTCACCCACAGTAAAGAAGTGGCACAAGCGTCAGATATTACACTTGAATTGAAGGATAAGAAACTGACCGAAACTCGCAACACTACAAAATAAGATGAGCTTGTTTTGATAGAATTATAAAATCAAATCTAGAAAGGGAACCTATGTTACACAACGCATTTGCCTATGTTACAAGGAAGTTTTTCAAATCGATTGTTATCTTCCTGATTATTCTCCTCATGGCGAGCTTGAGTTTGGTCGGCTTGTCGATCAAGGGAGCTACTGCCAAGGCTTCTCAGGAGACATTTAAAAATATCACCAATAGCTTCTCCATGCAAATCAATCGTCGCGTCAACCAAGGAACGCCACGTGGTTCAGGGAATATCAAGGGTGAGGATATCAAAAAAATCACCGAAAACAAGGCCATCGAGTCTTATGTTAAACGCATCAACGCTATCGGAGATTTGACTGGATACGACCTGATTGAAACTCCAGAAACCAAGAAAAATCTCACTGCTGACCGAGCAAAACGGTTTGGAAGTAGTTTGATGATTACAGGTGTCAATGATTCCTCTAAAGAAGATAAGTTTGTCTCTGGTTCATATAAGCTGGTTGAAGGTGAGCACCTAACCAACGACGACAAGGACAAGATCCTCATGCACAAGGACTTGGCAGCTAAACATGGCTGGAAAGTTGGAGATAAGGTCAAACTAGACTCCAATGTCTATGATGCAGACAATGAAAAAGGAGCCAAGGAAACAGTCGAAGTGACAATCAAGGGACTCTTTGATGGTCATAATAAGTCAGCAGTAACCTACTCACAAGAACTCTATGAAAACACAGCTATCACAGACATTCACACTGCTGCAAAACTTTATGGATATACAGAAGACACAGCTATTTATGGAGATGCAACCTTCTTTGTAACAGCGGACAAGAACTTGGATGATGTCATGAAAGAGTTGAATGGTATCAGCGGTATCAACTGGAAGAGCTACACACTTGTGAAGAGCTCCTCTAACTACCCAGCTCTAGAGCAATCCATCTCTGGTATGTACAAGATGGCCAACCTCCTCTTCTGGGGTAGCTTGAGCTTCTCAGTCCTTCTCCTTGCACTCTTGCTCAGCCTTTGGATCAACGCCCGTCGCAAGGAAGTGGGAATTCTCCTCTCTATCGGTCTCAAGCAGGCAAGTATCTTGGGGCAATTCATTACCGAATCTATCCTGATTGCCATTCCTGCTCTTATTTCTGCTTACTTCCTAGCCAACTACACAGCCCGTGCCATCGGAAATACTGTTCTTGCCAATGTCACTTCAGGTGTTGCCAAGCAAGCCAGCAAGGCAGCTCAAGCCTCTAACCTTGGTGGTGGTGCAGAAGTAGATGGCTTTAGTAAGACCTTGTCGAGCCTAGATATTTCTATTCAGACATCAGACTTTATCGTCGTCTTTGTCCTTGCCTTGGTTCTAGTGGTTCTCGTTATGGCGCTTGCTTCAAGCAATCTCCTTAGAAAACAACCAAAAGAGCTCTTGCTCGATAGCGAATAAAAAACTTGCTACCTATTCTCCCCTAAATGGGGTATAATATAGGTAGCATTTTTATCTATTTCATCTTGATAATACTCTTCGAAAACCAAATTCAAACCACGTCAGCTTCACCTTGCCGTATATATGTTACCGACTTCGTCAGTTCTATCTACAACCTCAAAGCAGTGCTTTGAGCAGCCTGCGGCTAGCTTCCTAGTTTGCTCTTTGATTTTCATTGAGTATAAGGCTCTTTCCTATCAGGATGAAACAGAGATGAATTACCAGAAATTTAAAGGAATGTGAAACGTTTTTCTATGAAAATTTTAATTGTAGAAGATGAAGAGATGATCCGTGAGGGGATCAGTGACTATTTGACGGATTGTGGTTATGAAACTATTGAGGCTGCGGACGGTCAAGAAGCTCTGGAAAAATTTTCCAGCTATGAAGTTGCTCTAGTACTGCTGGATATCCAGATGCCCAAGCTTAATGGCCTAGAAGTCCTAGCTGAGATTCGTAAAACCAGTCAGGTTCCTGTCTTGATGCTGACCGCCTTTCAGGATGAGGAATACAAGATGAGTGCCTTTGCCTCTCTGGCAGATGGTTATCTGGAAAAGCCCTTCTCTCTCTCCCTTCTAAAAGTGAGGGTAGATGCAATTTTCAAGCGCTACTACGATACGGGACGAACCTTTTCCTATAAGGATACCAAGGTGGACTTTGAGAGTTATAGTGCAAGCCTAGCAGGAGAAGAAGTGGCTATCAATGCCAAAGAGTTGGAAATTCTGGACTATCTGGTGAAAAATGAAGGACGGGCCTTGACCCGTTCTCAGATTATCGATGCGGTCTGGAAGGTGACAGATGAGGTTCCCTTTGACCGTGTCATTGATGTCTATATCAAGGAATTACGGAAAAAGCTAGATTTGGATTGTATCCTCACTGTGCGCAATGTTGGTTATAAATTGGAGCGAAAATGAAACGAACAGGTTTATTTACAAAGATTTTTATCTATACCTTCTCGATTTTTAGTGTTCTGGTTATTTGTCTTCATTTAGCCATTTATTTTCTCTTTCCCTCTACTTATCTAAGTCATCGTCAGGAAACCATTGGTCAGAAAGCGACAGCTATTGCCCGGTCCCTTGACGGAAAAGACAGGCAAAGTATCGAACAAGTGTTAGACTTGTATTCCCAGACCAGTGATATCAAAGGATCCGTTAAGGGTGAGATGACTGAGGACAAGCTAGAGGTTAAGGATAATTTTCCACTAGATACAGCTCGCCAGACAACTTCACTCTTCATTGAGGAACGCGAGGTAAAAACGCAAGATGGTGGAACTATGACTCTTCAGTTTCTAGCTTCTATGGATTTGCAAAAAGAAGCAGAGCAGATCAGTCTCCAGTTTCTTCCCTATACCTTGCTGGCATCCTTTCTGATTTCCCTCTTGGTGGCCTACATCTATGCTCGGACCATTGTTGCACCGATTTTGGAAATCAAGCGAGTGACCCGTCGGATGATGGATTTGGATGCCCAAGTGCGATTGCGTGTAGATTCTAAGGATGAGATTGGTGATCTCAAGGAACAAATCAATAGCCTTTACCAGCATCTCTTGACTGTCATTGCGGACTTGCATGACAAGAATGAAGCTATTCTCCAGCTGGAGAAGATGAAGGTTGAGTTTCTTCGAGGGGCTTCTCATGAACTGAAAACACCACTGGCCAGTTTGAAAATCCTGATTGAGAATATGAAAGAAAATATCGGTCGTTATAGAGATAGAGACCACTATCTGGGAGTTGCCTTGGGGATTGTGGATGACCTCAGTCATCACGTTCTCCAGATATTGTCTCTTTCTTCTGTTCAGGAATTGCGAGACGAGAAAGAAGAGGTTGACCTCCTTCAGATGACGCAAAGTCTGGTTAAGGATTATGCTTTGCTCGCCAAGGAGAGAGAACTTCAGGTAGACATTAGCCTAACCCATCAGCAGGCTTACATAAACCCATCTGTCATGAAACTGATATTATCGAATCTCATCAGTAATGCTATCAAGCACTCCACTCCAGGCGGCTTGGTCCGCATTGGAGAAAGAGAAGGAGAACTCTTTATCGAGAATAGCTGTAGTCCTGAAGAACAAGAAAAACTGGCCCAGTCTTTTTCTGGAAATGCTAGTCGCAAGGCCAAAGGTTCGGGGATGGGACTCTTTGTGGTCAAAAGTTTATTAGAACACGAGAAATTACCTTATCATTTTGAGATGCAGGGTGATCGATTGACCTTCTTCATACGTTATCCCAAAGTCACTCAGGACTAAGAGGAAGAAAGGGGTTACATTGATTGGATTGGAAGAAATTCAATCTAAAGTATGGGAAAAACTAGCTTTTTTTGTCAAAAAGTGATAAAATGAACAATGTAAATGGGATGTCCCAAAAAATATATAGGAGGCCTGACAAATGGCAATCGTTTCAGCAGAAAAATTTGTCCAAGCAGCTCGTGACAACGGTTATGCAGTTGGTGGATTTAACACAAACAACCTTGAGTGGACTCAAGCTATCTTGCGTGCAGCAGAAGCTAAAAAAGCTCCAGTTTTGATCCAAACTTCAATGGGTGCTGCTAAATACATGGGTGGTTACAAAGTATGTAAACTTCTCATCGAAAACCTTGTAGAATCAATGGGAATTACTGTACCAGTTGCTATTCACCTTGACCATGGTCATTATGAAGATGCACTTGAATGTATCCGAGTTGGTTATACTTCAGTTATGTTTGACGGTTCACACCTTCCAGTTGAAGAAAACCTTGAAAAAGCTCGTAAAGTTGTAGAATTTGCTCATGCAAACGGCGTATCAGTAGAAGCTGAAGTTGGTACTATCGGTGGTGAAGAAGACGGAATCATTGGTGATGGCGAATTGGCTCCAATTGAAGATGCTAAAGCAATGGTTGCAACTGGTATTGACTTCTTGGCAGCTGGTATCGGTAACATCCACGGTCCTTACCCAGCAAACTGGAAAGGTCTTCACCTTGATCACTTGCAAAAATTGACAGAAGCAGTTCCAGGCTTCCCAATCGTATTGCATGGTGGTTCAGGTATTCCTGATGACCAAATCCAAGCAGCTATCAAACTTGGTGTTGCAAAAGTTAACGTTAATACTGAATGCCAAATCGCATTTGCTAACGCAACTCGTAAATTTGTTGCTGAATACGAAGCAAACGAAGCAGAATACGATAAGAAGAAACTCTTTGACCCACGTAAATTCTTGAAACCAGGTTTCGAAGCAATTACAGAAGCTGTTGAAGAACGTATCGACGTATTCGGTTCAGAAGGCAAAGCTTAATCTAGCTGAACAATACAGAAAGAACCTGCCCCTAAGGGCAGGTTTTTTGGTGTTTTAAGGAAACTATTAAACCATAATTTTTGATTCAAAAGTATTATTTTAAGAGTGAAATCTCTAATTTCATAGTCTTTAGGCGAACGCTTGCATTCTATTTTTTATTGGACTATAATAGTTTGGTATAAGGCCTTCTGTAATAATAAAATGTAGAGGGTTTAGAAGGTAAGGATTTAGAATTTTTGTAGTCAAAAATACAATGTTGCTATTCCTTGCGATAGGGAGATAGATATGGCAATGATAGAAGTGGAACATCTTCAGAAAAATTTTGTGAAGACTGTTAAGGAACCAGGCTTGAAAGGGGCTTTGCGCTCCTTTATTCATCCTGAAAAGCAGACCTTTGAAGCGGTCAAGGATTTGACTTTTGAGGTACCCAAGGGCCAAATTCTAGGTTTTATCGGCGCAAATGGTGCTGGGAAGTCAACAACCATCAAAATGCTGACAGGGATTTTGAAACCGACATCTGGTTTTTGTCGGATTAACGGCAAGATTCCGCAGGACAATCGTCAAGACTATGTCAAGGATATTGGAGTAGTTTTTGGACAACGCACCCAGCTATGGTGGGATTTGGCTCTGCAAGAGACCTATACGGTCTTAAAAGAAATTTACGATGTGCCAGACTCGCTCTTTCATAAGCGCATGGACTTTTTGAATGAAGTCTTGGATTTGAAGGAATTTATCAAAGACCCCGTGCGGACTCTTTCACTTGGCCAACGGATGCGGGCGGACATTGCGGCTTCCTTGCTCCACAATCCTAAGGTTCTCTTTTTAGATGAGCCAACCATTGGTTTGGACGTTTCGGTCAAGGATAACATTCGTCGGGCAATTACTCAGATCAATCAAGAGGAAGAAACAACCATTCTCTTGACCACTCACGACTTGAGCGACATTGAGCAACTTTGTGATCGGATTTTTATGATTGATAAGGGGCAAGAGATTTTTGATGGAACGGTGAGCCAGCTCAAGGAGACTTTTGGCAAGATGAAGACTCTTTCTTTTGAACTGGTATCAGGGCAAAGTCATCTCGCTTCTCACTATGAAGGCCTGCCTGATATGACCGTTGATAGACAAGGAAATAGCCTTAATATTGAATTTGATAGTTCCCGCTACCAGTCAGCTGATATTATCAAGCAAACCCTGTCTGATTTTGAAATCCGCGATTTGAAGATGTTGGATACGGATATCGAGGATATTATCCGTCGCTTCTACCGAAAGGAGCTCTAAGATGGTCAAATTGTGGAGACGTTATAAACCCTTTATCAATGCAGGTGTTCAGGAGTTGATCACCTATCGAGTCAACTTTATTCTCTATCGGATTGGCGATGTCATGGGGGCCTTTGTTGAGTTTTATCTCTGGAAGGCAGTCTTTGATTCTTCGCGGGAGTCCTTGATTCAAGGCTTCAGCATGGCAGATATCACCCTCTACATCATCATGAGTTTTGTGACCAATCTTTTGACTAGGTCGGATTCTTCTTTTATGATTGGGGAGGAGGTCAAGGATGGCTCCATTATCATGCGCTTGTTGAGACCGGTGCATTTTGCGGCTTCTTACCTCTTTACAGAGCTTGGATCCAAGTGGTTGATTTTTATCTCTGTTGGACTGCCATTTTTAAGTGTTATTGTCTTGCTGAAAATTCTTTCTGGGCAAGGTATTGTAGAAGTGCTGGGACTAACTGTCCTTTATCTCTTTAGCTTGACGCTGGCCTATCTGATTAACTTTTTCTTTAATATCTGCTTTGGATTTTCAGCCTTTGTATTTAAAAATCTATGGGGTTCCAATCTACTCAAGACTTCCATAGTGGACTTTATGTCTGGAAGTCTGATTCCCTTGGCTTTCTTTCCAAAGGTGGTTTCAGATATTCTGTCCTTCTTGCCTTTTTCATCCTTGATCTACACTCCTGTCATGATCATTGTTGGGAAATACGATGCCAATCAGATTCTTCAAGCTATCTTGCTACAGGTTTTCTGGCTCATAGTGATGGTGGGCTTGTCTCAGTTGATTTGGAAACGAGTCCAGTCATTCATCACCATTCAAGGAGGTTAGTATGAAAAAATATCAACGCATGCACCTGATTTTTATCAGACAATACATCAAGCAAATCATGGAATATAAGGTTGATTTTGTGGTTGGTGTTTTAGGTGTCTTCCTGACCCAAGGCTTGAACCTCTTGTTTCTAAACGTACTCTTTCAACACATTCCCTCGCTTGAAGGCTGGACATTCCAAGAGATTGCCTTTATCTATGGCTTTTCCTTAATTCCCAAGGGATTGGACCATCTCTTTTTTGACAATCTCTGGGCACTGGGGCAACGCTTGGTGAGAAAAGGTGAGTTTGACAAGTATCTAACTCGTCCTATCAATCCTCTTTTTCACATTCTGGTTGAGACCTTTCAGATTGATGCCTTGGGCGAGCTCTTGGTCGGTGGAATTTTACTAGGGACAACAGTATCAAGCATTGCTTGGACTCTTCCCAAATTCCTGCTTTTCCTAGTCTGTATTCCTTTTGCGACCTTGATTTATACTTCCTTGAAAATCGCGACTGCCAGTATCGCTTTTTGGACCAAGCAGTCAGGTGCTATGATTTACATTTTTTATATGTTTAATGACTTTGCTAAGTACCCGATTTCCATTTACAATTCCCTTCTTCGTTGGTTGATTAGCTTTATCATCCCTTTCGCCTTTACGGCCTACTATCCAGCTAGCTATTTCTTGCAGGACAAGGATGGGCTCTTTAATATCGGTGGTTTGATTCTGATTTCCCTTATCTTCTTTGCAATTTCTTTGAAACTATGGGACAGGGGCTTAGATGCCTACGAAAGTGCGGGTTCATAAAAGGAAGAAACTCAAAGCCTTGTCTCAGGACAGGCTTTTTCTAATGGAGATGAAAATTTCTTGACATCTATTCTCAGAGTGCTATACTAAAAGGGTAATCGCCGATTTAGCTCAGTTGGTAGAGCAACGCACTCGTAACGCGTAGGTCACAGGTTCAAGCCCTGCAATCGGCAGAAAAAAGAAGCCTTAATTGGGCTTCTTTTTTTGTTATGTGACTATTAGTTCGTCTCGCTCCGTAAGGTGCGAGACAAATAAACCACCCGCTATGCGGGTGCGCGTCGAAGGTTATACCAAAAAAACTCCAAACGCAATAAAGGTGTTCAAGCCAATTGTAAAGCGAAAGGAGAAAAATATGGCACAAAAGGCACATAGTTTATCACACACAAAGTGGATGTGTAAATATCACATTGTGTTCACCCCTAAGTA
>QWCK01000746.1_pt1 | contig 66174 bp, 65 predicted proteins | sample 1972571 | NCBI WGS metagenome assembly QWCK01 (sample SAMN09866710, study PRJNA288562) | Human gut metagenome isolate term2_stool, whole genome shotgun sequencing... | isolation source: gut | host: Homo sapiens | place: USA: California | reverse complement strand
TCCGACAACGGATGCTCTTGTTTGCTATACCAATTTTCACCACCTTAAAATTTCTCTCGAAAAGTTTGTTTTGGGGCTTGACTTTTAATAGTTAGTCTTCCTTAATTTGAGCAGAAACAAAATTATTTTGATTTCTGTCCCCTTATTATACATCACACATACCGTACTGTCAATATGTTCTCTACGGCAAGCGCCTCTTTTCTGGCCGTTATCTGGCCGTGCAAGTTATTAAAAGGTTTTGCATGATATTCTTCGGGAAAGCAAAACATAGACGATTTAACGGCGAACGTTGAATCATGCGAGACAATATATCAAGATGTTTCAAAATACATGTATAACTGTTAATCAGGGTGTCGTCCGTTCAAGTCGGACTGGGGCAGCCATCAAGGCTTGAAGCATTCGCTTCGAGCCTTTTTGTTTTGCCCCGAATCGGCTGAAAATTGGCCGATTTCATCGTTCTGTGTCAATTTCTTGCGTTCCCCTCTTGCAATCCCTATAAAAATAGTATAGTATAGTTCGGTAGAGCAAAACTATCCGGGGGACACTTGTGCCCAAAAACCCGGTTATACCACTTGGAGGTGTTTTTTCCATGAGCAGCCCGCTGCTGGAAGTCAAAGATTTACAGGTCGTCGTCGGTGAGGAAAATAAGGTCCTTCTCGACGGATTGAACCTGACGGTGAACGCCGGTGAGACCCACGTACTGATGGGTCACAACGGTGCCGGCAAGTCCACCCTGATGAGCGCCCTGATGGGCGATCCCCGCTACACCGTCACCCGCGGCCAGATCATCTTCCGCGGGCAGGACATCACCCACGAGACCGCCGACGTGCGCGCCCGCGCAGGTATGTTCCTGTCCTTCCAGACGCCGGAGGAGATCCCTGGCATCACGCTGGAGAGCTTTCTGCGCACGGCTGCCGGTGCTGTGACCGGCAAGCCCGTCAAGGTCATGAAGTTCCGCCGCGAGATGGCCGCCCAGATGGAGGCCCTGAACATGGACCCGTCCTACGCGGACCGCTATCTGAACGTCGGCTTCTCCGGCGGTGAGAAGAAGAAGGCTGAGATTTTGCAGCTGCTCATGCTCAAGCCCGCGCTGGCCCTGCTGGATGAGACCGACTCCGGCCTCGACGTTGACGCGGTCAAGACCGTTGCCAGCGGCATCAAGGCGTACCACAACGCGGACAACGCCCTCATCATCATCACCCACAACGCCAAGATCCTGGAGGGTCTGCAGGTCGATTACGTCCACGTGCTGGACGATGCCCGCATTGTCCGCACCGGCGACGGCAGCCTCGTCAATGAGATCATTGAGGAAGGCTTTACCGCGCTGAAGGAGGACGAAGCCAAATGAGAGCCTTCGAGACTGAAAAGACCGAGGTCGCCGAGATTGACCGCAGTGTCTACGACATCAAGGACAAGGTCAACGCGGCGTTTGAGGTCAACTCCGGCCTGACGGCAGAGATCGTGGAGCAGATCTCTAAAGAAAAGCACGATCCCGACTGGATGCGTGAATTCCGCCTGAAGGCGCTGGACATTTACAACAAGGCGTCCATTCCCAACTGGGGCCCGTCCCTGGAGGGGCTGGACATGCGCAATATCGTCACATACGTGCGCCCCAACACCGAGATGCGCGGCAAGTGGAGCGAAGTTCCCGATGACATCAAGAACACGTTTGAACGTCTGGGCATTCCGCAGGCCGAGCGCTCGAGCCTGGCGGGCGTCGGCGCACAGTACGACTCCGAGGTCGTTTACCACAACGTCAAGGAGGAGGTCGCAGCACAGGGCGTCGTCTACACCGATATGGAGAGCGCCCTGACCGGCCCCTACGCCGACATGGTGAAGGAGCACTTCATGAAGTGCGTGCCCCCCACGGACCACAAGTTTGCGGCGCTGCACGGCGCTGTGTGGAGCGGCGGTTCCTTCGTCTACGTCCCGGCGGGCGTGCATGTGGACATTCCCCTGCAGTCCTACTTCCGCCTGAACGCCCCCGGCGCGGGCCAGTTCGAGCACACCCTGATTATCGTGGACAAGGGCGCATACCTGCACTTTATCGAGGGCTGCTCGGCCCCGAAGTACAACGTCGCCAACCTGCACGCAGGCTGCGTCGAGATTTTCGTCGGTGAGGGTGCGCGCGTGCGCTACTCCACGATTGAAAACTGGTCCAAGAATATGTACAACCTGAACACCAAGCGTGCGCGGGTCGAAAAGGGCGGCACGATCGAGTGGGTCTCCGGCTCGTTCGGCTCCCACACGGGCTGCCTGTACCCGATGAGCGTCCTGCAGGGCGAGGGTGCCCGCATGGAGTTCACCGGCATCACGTTTGCCGGTGCCGGGCAGGATCTGGACACCGGTGCCAAGGTCGTGCACGCCGCGCCGAACACGACGAGCCATATTTCCACCAAGAGCATTGCCCGCGACGGCGGCGTGTCGAACTTCCGCTCGTCCGTCGTTGTGCTGCCGAACGCCAAGGGCAGCAAGTCCAGCGTGAGCTGCGAATCCTTGATGCTGGATGACCGCAGCCGCTCCGACACGATCCCGGCCATGGACATCCGCTGTGATGCCGTGGACGTCGGCCACGAGGCCAAGATCGGGCGCATCAGCGAGGAGGCCATCTTCTACCTGATGAGCCGCGGCATGACCGAGGAGGACGCCCGCGCCCTGATCGTCGGCGGCTTTGCCGAGCCCATCGCCAAGGAGCTGCCGCTGGAATATGCGGTGGAGATGAACAACCTGATTCATCTGGAGATGAAGGGAAGCATTGGCTGACGCAATGCGTCAGAAATAAAAAATAATAAATAAGAAATAATAAAGAATGTGGAGTTTTCTCCCTATGGTCGAAAACAAAACCGTAGGGGCGGATTCCATATCCGCCCGCGGCACCTTGCCAACGGCAGGGCGGGCGCATATAGAATGCGCCCCTACGGCGGCAGAGGAATTTCGAGCGGTGCGCCAGCACCGCGCTCCACCACATTTATTATTTATTATTTTTTATTTATTATTTGCAATAGATAATATTTAGGTGATATTGCTATGACTACAACCATGAACCGCCTCCCGGTTTCCACCTGGAATCCGCTGGGCGTGAATTATGCCCCGGCGTCGGCGGCACTGCCTGCCGTGCCCGCCGCGGGCTGGGCTAAGGCCGAGGCGCTGTCCCCTGCCCTGTCCGCCGGTGTGACGGCCCCCGCCGCGGCTGACTTCGGCAGCTTTGCCGCCAGCGGCATGGGTGCCGAGACCGACGCCTGGCTGGCCGCAAACGCCAACCTTGTCAACCATCTGGCCGTGACCGGCACCGCCGACGCGCCCGTCGTGTTTGAGACGGCGCTCGACGCCGACCACCCCCACGCGCTGACCTATCTGACCATCGACGCGGCGGCGGGCAGCAGCCTGACCGTTGTGCAGGTCGTGCGCGGCGATGCCGAAGGCGGCGTCTCCGCCAACCTGACCCGCATCCGCGCCGCCGAGGGTGCGCATGTAGTTTTGGTGCAGGTGCAGCTGCTGGGCAACCGTGCCCGCCGCTGGAACGCCGTTGCCATTGAGCAGGGCACCTCCGCCCGCGTGGAGCAGGTCCGCATTGAGCTGGGCGGCTCCGTCGTCGCCTGCGGTGCCCGCACGCTGCTGAACCACAACAAGTGCGAGTACGATCTCGATGCCGTCTACTTCGGCCACAGCAATGACGTGCTGGACTTCAACGACGTGTCCGTCCACACCGGCAGGGATACCCTGTGCGAGATGCACACCGCCGGTGTGCTGACCGGCAGTGCCGATAAAATTCTGCGCGGTACTGTCGATTTTCAGCGCGGTGCCAAGCGCGGCGTCGGCCATGAGAGCGAGGACGTGCTGCTGTTCAGCCCCAGCGCCCGCAACCGTACCGCCCCCCTCATCCTCTGCGGTGAGGAGGAGGTCGAGGGTCAGCACGCCGCCAGCGTAGGTCGTCTCGACGAGAACAAGCTCTACTATCTGCGCTCCCGCGGCCTGAGCGAAGCACAGGCCCGCCGCCTGATGGTGGACGCCCGCTTTGCCCCGGCCATTGATAAGATCCCGTTGGATTCTTTGCAGGATGAAGTACGTGAAAATGTTGCACGGAGGCTGAATGATGAACTGGACGGCTGATTTTCCGATTCTGGCTGCCGACGAAAACGGCAATCGCCTTGTCTATCTGGACAGCGCCGCCACGACCCAGCACCCCATGCAGGTCCTGAACGCGGTGGTCGATTACTATACGAAAGAGAACGCGAACCCCCACCGCGGCGTTTACGAGCTGGCCATGCGCGCCACCGACGCCCACGAGGGAGCCCGCCACACCGTAGCGCAGTTCTTTAACGCAGAGGACGACGAGATCGTGTTCACCCAGAACACGACGGAGAGCCTGAACCTCGTTGCCTACAGCTACGGCATGAATTTTCTGCATGAGGGCGATGAAATCGTCATCTCCGTGGCCGAGCACCACTCCAATATGGTGCCGTGGCAGCGCGTGGCCAAGGCCACCGGCGCGAAGCTGGTTTATATGTATCCCGGCGAGAACGGCCGCCTGACCACCGAGGAGCTGGACAAAAAAATCACCCCCAAGACGAAGGTCGTCGCCGTGGCGATGGTCTCGAACGTGCTGGGTCTGCGCGCGCCTGTGGAAGAAATTGTGAAGCGTGCCCACGCCGTGGGCGCTGTCGTCGTGCTGGACTGCGCCCAGAGCGCGCCCCACACCCCCGTGGACGTCAAAAAGCTGGACGTAGATTTTGCGGCCTGCTCTGCCCACAAGCTGTACGCCCCCATGGGCGTCGGTGCGCTGTACGCACGCGCCGGACTGCTGGAAAAGATGCCCCCGTTCATGAGCGGCGGCGATATGATCGGCGCCGTGCATGAAAGCGGCGCGACCTGGGCCGACGGCCCCCGCAAGTTTGAGGCCGGCACCCGCAACGTCGGCGGCGAGGTCGGCTTTGCCGCCGCCATCGACTATATGAAGGGCATCGGCTGGGAGGCCATGGAGACCCATGAGCATGCGCTGCTGGACCGTATGCTGGCCGGTATGCGCGCCATGCCGTGGCTGACCGTCTACGGTGAGCCTGTGGCCGAGGGCCGCTACGGCGTTGTCAGCTTCAATGTCAACGACGTGCATCCCCACGATGTAGCAACGATCCTGGACGCGGGCGGCGTGGCCGTGCGCGCCGGGCATCACTGCGCCCAGCCCCTGATGGAGTTTCTGGGCATCGGCAGCTGCTGCCGCGCCAGCGTGGCGGTCTACAACACGCCCGAGGACGTGGACGCCCTGCTGGAAAATCTTGAAAATGTCAGAAAGGTGATGGGCCTGTGAACCTGAACGAACTGTATACCCAGATCATTACCGAGAACAGCCGCAGCAAAGAGAACCGCCACCCCGTCGAGGGGGCCACCCACAGCCTGGAGGGCGTCAACCCCAGCTGCGGTGACGACATCACGCTGCAATTGCGCGTAAAAGACGGCAAAATCGAGGACGCCGGGTTTATCGGCAGCGGCTGCGCCATCTCGCAGGCGTCGGCTTCGCTGATGATCGACCTTGTGAAGGGCCGCACCGTCGAGGACGCGCACCGCCTCATCAGCCTGTACTTCCAGATGATCAAGGGCAAGATCACGCCCGAGGAGCTGGACGACCTGGAGGACGTAGCCGCTTTGCAGGGCATTGCCCACGTCCCTGCCCGCGTCAAGTGCGCTGTGCTGGCCTGGCACACGCTGGAGGAAGCGCTGGACGGCGAGGGAAAAACCGATAAGGTGACGACGGAAGAGGAATCGTAACGTTATATTTCTGTGGCAGGATGTTTCGGCATCCTGCCGCTTTTGTTTGTCAGGCCTTCCCCTGTGGGGGAAGCCATTTTGCGCTTCACTTTTCTTCACATATTTTCCCCGTCTACTTTTCTTTTTCCCTCATCTGTGGTACAATATACAAATATATAAGTTAAAATCCTATGATTGCGCCTATAGAGAGAAAGGGAATGTACCATGTGTGGTTTTGTTGGCTTTACCGGTCTGCGTGAACAGCGCGAGGCCATCCTGCACAGAATGGCGGACCGCATCATCCACCGCGGCCCCGATATGGAAGGCTACCATATCAGCGGCGACAACCCGCGCACGGCCATTGCGCTGGGCTTCCGCCGTTTGAGCATCATCGACCTGGCCGCAGGCAAGCAGCCCATGTACAATGAGGATGGCACCGTCGTCTGCGTGTTCAACGGTGAAATTTACAACTTCATGGACCTGCGCACCGAGCTGCAGGCCAAGGGGCACATCTTCAAGACCCACTGCGACACCGAGGTCATCATCCACGGCTATGAGGAGTACGGCACGGCACTGGCCGCCAGGCTGCGCGGCATGTTTGCCTTCGTCGTATGGGACACGAAAACGAACGAGATGTACGGCGCGCGCGATATTTTCGGCATCAAGCCGTTCTATTATACCCAGACCGACGCGGGCGAGCTGCTGTTCGGCTCCGAGATCAAGAGCCTGCTTGAGCACCCCGGCTTCCGCCGCGAGGTCAACGCCGAGGCCCTGCGCCCCTACCTGACCTTCCAGTACAGTGCCATGAACGAGACGTTCTTCAAGGGGACCTACAAGCTGCCCCCGGCCCACTGGTTCACCTACAGGGACGGCAAGATGCAGATCGAACGCTACTGGGATGTCGATTTCCGCCACCCCACGACGCTCTCCTACGAGGCCGCCGCCGATGAAATAGATGCCCGCGTGCGGGAGAGCGTGGCCGCCCACCGCATCAGCGACGTCAAGCTGGGCGCGTTCCTGTCCGGCGGTGTCGATTCCAGCTATATCACGGCCTGCCTGATGCCCGACGAGACCTTCTCCGTCGGCTTTGCAAGCCCCGACGGCACGCATAAATTTGACGAGACCACCGAGGCGGGCGAGCTGAGCCAGAAGCTCGGCATCAAGAACTACCGCGAGATGCTGACGAAAGAGCAGTGCTTCGACGCCTTCGCCGACATCCAGTACCACATGGACGAGCCACAGTCCAACCCGTCCAGCGTGCCGCTCTACTTCCTGTGCCAGCTGGCGCGCCAGCATGTCACGGTGGTGCTGTCCGGCGAGGGCGCGGACGAGATCTACGCCGGTTACGAGTGGTACGCTGACACCCCGCTGATGCAGAAGTACAAGCACATCCCCGCGCCGCTGCGCCATCTGGCCAGCGATGCCAGCCAGCACCTGCCCTACTTCAAGGGGCACGACTTCATCATCAAGGGCAGCGGACGCCCCGAGGACTGGTTCATCGGCCAGGCGCACGTCTTTGAGGAGAAGGATGCCTACGACATTCTGAAGCCTAAGTACCGCGTCGGCCCCACGGCCCGCGAGGTCGCCGCGCCGATCTATGACCGCGTCAAGGATTTGAGCGAGCTGGAAAAGAAGCAGTACCTTGACCTGAACCTGTGGCTGCCCGGGGACATTCTGCTGAAGGCCGACAAGATGAGCATGGCACACAGCCTTGAGCTGCGCGTGCCCTATCTGGACCGCGAGGTCCTGCGCGAGGCCCAGACCTACCCCGACAGCTACAAGCTGCGCGGCGACACGAAGGCCGTGCTGCGCACCGCCGCCAACAAAACCCTGCCCGACGCCTGGGCCAACCGCACGAAGAAGGGCTTCCCCGTGCCGATTGCCAAGTGGCTCGAGGACCCGGCGTTTTCCGCCAAGGTGCGCAAGAGCTTCATGAGCGATGTGGCGGCGGAGTACTTCGACCAGGACAAGCTCGTCGCCATGCTGGCCGACCCCAAGCACGAGCGCCGCAAGATCTGGACTGCCTACACCTTCCTGACCTGGCATGAGCAGTTCTTTGAGAAGTTTGATGCGTGAATCTTATGAGCCTTCCCCCTCAGGGGGAAGGTGGCCGAGGCCCCGACCGAGGCCGGATGAGGGGCGAGTTTGCGCTAATTGCCCGCAAACGGATTGCCGCCGCAAAGCTGCCCCTCATCAGTCCGCTGCGCGGACAGCTTCCCCCTCAGGGGAAGCCTAATTTGAAAAATTGGAGATGCACATAACCATGTCCGACATTATCCCTGTATTTCTTGGTGCAGACCTGAACTGCTACAACTTTGCCCGGGCGTTCCATGAGGCTTACGGCGTCGAGAGCTACGCCTATGGCCGCTACCCGATGGCTCCGACCAAGTATTCCAAAATCATCCACTTTACCACCGTGCCCGATATGGACAACGAGGACACGATGCTGCGCATTCTGCACGAGTTTGCGGCACAGCATAAGGGCAAGCGGCTCTATCTGTTCGGCTGCACCGACGATTACGCCGCGATGATCATCCGCCGTAAGGCCGAGCTGACCGAGTATATCGCCCCCGGCCCTGCCGCCGACCTGTACGGCTCCATCCAGAAAAAGGCCGAGTTCTACGAGGTCTGCGAGAAGTTCGGCATCCCCTACCCCGACTCGAAAATCCTGACCGCACCTGTCGATGCCGCCGAGCTGACCGAGGATAAATTGGGCTTTGCCTACCCCATCATCGTCAAGCCGTCGTCCAGCGTTGATTACTGGAAGCATCCGTTTGACACGATGAAGAAGGTCTACACCGCCGCCACCCCCGCCGAGGCCGCCGAGATCGTCAAAACGATCTATGCCAGCGGCTACCCGGACCGCATGGTCCTGCAGAAGATGGTGCCGGGCGGCGACGACCACATGCGCGTGCTGACGGCATTCTCCGACGAGAACGGTAAGGTCCGCGCCATGTGCCTTGGCCATACGATGGTCGAGGAGCACACCCCCCACGGCCTGGGCAACCACGCCGCCATCGTCAGTGAGGACACGACCTCCCTGCCGCTGGTGGAGAACATCCGCAAGATGCTGGAGGCCTGCCGCTACACCGGTTTTTCCAACTTTGACATCAAGTACAGCGGCACCCCCGGCGACTACCGCGTGTTTGAGATCAACCTGCGCCAGGGCCGCAGCAACTACTATGTGACCGCCACCGGCATGAACATTGCCAGGCTGGTTGTGGAAAAGTGGAACGACGGCGGCACCGACTGCGTGCTGAACAAGAATGAGGTGTTCTGGCACCACGTCCCCGCGCAGGTGGCCTTCACCTACACCGAGGACAAAGACCTCGTCGCCCGCGCCAAGGCGCTGAAAGCGCAGGGCAAGGAGGCGTGCAGTCTGCTGTACAAGCCCGACCTGCTGTGGAACCCCGTGCGCTATGCCTGCGTGCTGGAGCAGCTGAGAAGGCAGTTCAAGAAGTTTAAGACGTATTACCCGGTACACAAGTGAGTAAAGGCTTCCCCCGCGGGGGAAGCTGTCACCAAAGGTGACTGATGAGGGGCGACCTTACCACTACAGCCTGCAAACGGGACAATCCCGCAAGCCTTGCCCTCATCCGGCGCTTTGCGCCACCTTCCCCCTCGGGGGAAGGCTTTTTAATAAAAAGGAAGTTTCACATGAAATTAAACGACCTTGTCCAACATATCTCCCACACAGGTGCCTCCGAAACGGACATCACCGCCATCACCTACGACTCCCGCAAGGCTTGCGCCGGCTCGCTGTTCGTCTGCCTTGTCGGTGCGTGGCTGGATGGGCATACCTACGCCGAAAGCGCCTACCAAAACGGCTGTCGTGCGTTTTTGGTGGAGCATAGGGTCGACCTGCCCGCGGACGCCGTGCAGATCGTCACCGACGACACCCGCGCGGCGCTGGCCGTCATCGGTGCGGATTTCTACGGCAACCCCGCCGACGAGCTGCACCTCATCGGCATTACGGGCACAAAGGGCAAGACGACCACCGCCCTGCTGACCGCGGCCATCATGACCGAGGCCGGTCTGCCCTGCGCCTACATCGGCTCCAACGGCGTGGACATTGCAGGCGTGCACGAGGCTACCGCCAATACAACGCCCGAGAGTCTCGAGCTGCACCGGCTGTTCCGCAAGATGCTGGATGCGGGCGTGCGCCACTGCGTACTGGAGGTCAGCAGCCAGGCGCTGCGCCACCACCGCGTGGACGGCGTGCCGTTTGAGGTCGTGGCCTTCACGAACCTGTCGGAGGATCACATCGGCCCCGGCGAGCACCCCGATTTTGAGGACTACAAGTGCGCCAAGCGCCGCCTGTTTGCAGAATACAACGCCCGCACGATGGTTTACAACGTGGATGACCCTTACAGTGATTTCATGCGCGAGGGCTTTAAAGGCGAACAGATCAGCTTTGGCATCCAGAATGCCGCCGACTATCACGGGCAGAATCTGGCACAGTACCGCAGCCAGACCGCCCTCGGCGTTGACTTTGACTGCGTACACGCGGGCGAAACGACCCACATCGAGGTCATGTCCCCCGGCACGTTCAGCGCTTCGGATGCGCTGTGCGCCGTCGCACTGTGCGGCGCGTTCGGCGTGACGCCTGCCCAAGCCGCCGCCACGCTGGCCCACACCCCCGTGCAGGGCCGCTTTGAAGTCGTCGAGGGTCTGCCCGGGCGCACCTTCATTGTGGACTACAGCCACAACGGGCTGGCCCTGACCAGTGCGCTGAAAACGCTGCGGGCGTACAATCCGCACCGTCTACTTTGTGTATTTGGGTCGGTGGGTGGCCGCACGCAGGTGCGCCGCAAGGAGCTTGCCGACGCATCGAGCGCCTATGCTGACTATACGATCATCACGAGTGACAATCCCGACAACGAGCCGCCCGAGGACGTCATCCGCGACATTGCGGGCCACATGGCTCCCGGCGCACCCTACACCTGCATCACGGACCGCCGTGAGGCGATTTACGCCGCGGTGAAAATGGCCGAGCCCGGCGACATTGTGCTGTTTGCGGGCAAGGGCCACGAGGATTACCAGCTGATCAACGGCAAAAAGCTGCATTTCGTCGAGCGGGAGATCATTAAAGAGGCTTGCGCGGAGATAAGCAAATAAAACAGCGGCCCACACTTCGGGAGATACGAAGCGTGGGCCGCTGCTGCGTTGCAGGGGCCGGGCATGCCCGGCCCGCGGCATGTACGGCGGACGGGTTCTGCCGGAAGGCTGCGGGCCGCACATGTGCGGCCTCTACCGTGTTGCGGGATTTTTATTGTGTGTCGCAATGGTAAGCGGGCACGGAGCGGTCAAGACCGCTCCCTACAGAACCCTGGAAAGCGGTATCGTAGGGAGGGGTCTTGACCCCTCCGCACAAGTTTTCGACAGCAGAAGTATACATCCTTTACGCCCCGGCTCTTGGCAGCAACAACGCGGCGGCCAGATACGCAAAATACAGCGCCAAACACCCCCACCCCTGCCCGCGCTTCAGCTTGTGCCTGCACAGCGGCGGGAGCAACAGCACCAGCGCCATGGCGGCGCAGACGGGGACTTCATAGCTGCGGAACTGCGCGCCGACGGGCAGCTTGTGGCGGTACATCAGGCTGGAAATCGGCAGCGCCAGCGTCAGGTTCAGGATCGCGCTGTTCAAAAGCTGGATAGGCAGCGAATCCGGCGGGTAGTAGCGGCAGCGAACCGAGAACCACTTCCAGACCGAGCCCAGCGGGTGATTCAGCGCCTCGACCAGCAGAGGGATACAGAACCCGAAGCTGATGAGCGTCGCCGCCCAGAGGGCCTGGATCGTGCCTGTGAGGTTTGCCAGCGTCGTGGCGCTGTAGAGCAGCGCCTGTGCACCGCCCGCCAGCAGGGCCAGCCCGCCCACGACGCCCGCCAGATTTGTCAGTGCGTTCCGGACGCTCATGACCGGGAAGGCCATCGTGTGGGCGGTGTAGCCGTATTCCTGCGCGGCCAGCTGCGGGCTGGGGTGCTTTTCGGACGTGGAGACCGCCTTGATCGTATCACCGTAGGTGAATTTGTGCTGGAACACAATGCTCATCATGACAAAGAGCACGAACAGCAGCATCAGCAGTCCGGTGCCGGTGTAGCTCAATTCGCCGTCCCGCACAAACACGGCCAGCACGCCGCAGGCCGCCAGCAGCAGCAGGCATTTGCGGCAGAACTCGTCCCGGTCCGCCACGGCGCAGTGCCTCTTGCGCAGCAGACAGACGGAGAGCGCCAGCCCCAGATTCGTGACAGCGCCCGCCAGTGCGGTGCCGACGGCCAGCGCCGTGACCGACATGCCCGCCGCCAGAAATGCCAGCATCAGCTGCGGCAGCGCCAGGCAGAACGGTGCCACTGTGCCGCCCACGACCCACATGGGCAGCCCAAGCAAGGCGCAGCACCAGGTAGTGCACCGCCCCGCCAGCCGACTGCCCACCGCTGTAAACAGCAGGCCGAGGGCGTAGACTAATAAAGTTGCAACTAAAATTTTCATCATTGTATCGTAGGGGCGGATTCCATATCCGCCCGAGCCGTGCCGCCGCTTGACGGGCGGATAGGGAATACTTTGTGTATTATCGAGCATTTTGGCAACGCAGATGCCGTGCCGCAGCCGCCGGAGCGGTGCTTAAGCCGTCAGGCGGGAATTGTGCGGTGTTGCCTTAGTACGCTACGCCCCAGACGACCATCTTCTGGGCGGGCTTGCCGCAGACCGGGCAGACGTCGCTCAGGTGCTCCTGCGCAAAGGGCATGCAGCGGCTGGACAGGCCAGCGTCGGCCTTCATGGCCTCCTCACAGGCGAGGTCGCCGCACCACATCGTCTTGATAAAGCCGGTGTGCTCCTTGGCAAGCTGCTTGACCTCGTCCATCGTGGTGGCGCTGTAGGTGCGGTTCTCGCGGTTCTGCAGGGCACGGTCATACAGGTCCTTTGCCAGGGCCTCCACGGCAGCGGGGATGGCCGTGGCCAGCTCCTCAAACTTCACAAACTGCTTCTCGCGGGTGTCGCGGCGGACCAGCACGCACTGGCCGTTCTCGATGTCGCGGGGGCCGACCTCCAGGCGCACGGGCACGCCCTTCATCTCCCACTGGGCAAACTTCCAGCCGGGCTGCTTGTCGCTGTCGTCCAGCTTGACGCGGGCATACTTGCCGATCTCGGCGGCCAGCTCGCGGCACTTGTCCAGCACGCCGGGCTTGTGAGCAGCCACGGGCACGATCACGACCTGAATGGGCGCGATGGCCGGGGGCAGGATCAGGCCGTCGTCGTCGCCGTGGGTCATGATGATGGCGCCGATCAGGCGGGTGGACGCGCCCCAGGAGGTCTGGAACGGATACTGCAGGGTGTTGTCGCGGCCCGTGAAGGTCACGTCATAGGCACGGCTGAATTTGTCACCGAAGTAGTGGCTCGTGCCGCTCTGCAGGGCCTTGCCGTCCTTCATCATCGCCTCGATGGTGTAGGTCGCCTCGGCACCGGCAAACTTCTCCTTGTCGGTCTTGCGGCCCTTGACAACGGGGATGCACAGGTCGTGCTCGGCAAAATCGGCGTAGCAGTTCAGCTGCTGCTCGGTCTCGGCCTTGGCCTCCTCGGCGGTCTCGTGGATGGTGTGACCCTCCTGCCACCAGAACTCACGGGTGCGCAGGAACGGACGGGTGGATTTCTCCCAGCGGACGACGCTGCACCACTGGTTGTACAGCATGGGCAGGTCGCGGTAGGAGTGCAGCACATGGCTGAAATGGTCGCAGAACATCGTCTCGCTGGTGGGGCGCACCGCAAGGCGCTCCTCCAGCGGGTCGCTGCCGCCGGCGGTGACCCAGGCGACCTCGGGCGCAAAGCCGTTGACCAGCTCGCCCTCCTTCTTCAGCAGGCTCTCGGGGATGAGCACAGGCATGGCCACGTTCTCATGGCCGGTGGCCTTGAAGCGGGCGTCCAGATTTTTCTGGATGTTTTCCCAGATGGCGTAGCCATAGGGGCGCAGCACAACAAAGCCCTTGACGCTGGAATACTCGACCAGCTCGGCCTTCGTGCAGATGTCGGTGTACCACTGGGCGAAGTCGACCTCCTGAGCGGTGATCGCCTCGACCATTTTTTTCTTATCGTTTGCCATTTCTCTTTTCCTCACACTTTGTAAAACCGGGGACAGGCGCTCAGATACGCTCCTCCAGATAGTTGACCACATCACCGACGGTGTGGAAGTTCTCGATGTCCTCATCGGGGATCTCAACGCCGAACTCGTCGGACAAGGTGGTGATCATATCAATAACGTCAAGGCTGTCTGCGCCGAAATCGTTGACAATGTCGCTGTCGGGGGTAATCTTTTCAGGCTCGACCTCAAGCTGGTCGGCCAGATAGTCACGGATGCGGCTGAAAACTTCGGAATCCATAATTTAACTCCTTTATAAACACAGATATACATTTAATATATAGCGTATCTGCGGGTGAATGTCAAGGGGGTAAGTGTTAATTTTATGCCATATTGCATAGGATTTGCGGGGAGGTGGGCAAGTGAAGCTGAATTTTACCAAAATGCAGGGCGCGGGCAACGATTATATCTACATTGACTGCCGCGCTGCGGGGCTGCCGCCCGACGCCGCCGCGTGGGCGGTGCAACTGTCGCGGCGGCATTTTTCGGTGGGTGCGGACGGGGTGATCTACCTCTGTCCCCCGCTGCGGGCCGACGGCGACGCGGCCATGCGGATGTTCAACGCCGACGGCAGCGAGGGGGTCATGTGCGGCAACGGTGTGCGCTGCGCGGCGGAATTTTTATACACCCACGGCGTGCGGCGGGACTGTATCCGTATCGACACGCCCTCAGCCGGGCAGCGGGTGCTGCACCGGGTCGGGGACGGGCTGTGGCAGGTCGAGATGGGCCGCTTTACGGCAGCACCGGACGCTGTGGGGGCCGTGGGGCTGGGCGGCGGACCGCTGCTGGATGTGCCGCTCTGCGCAGGCGGGCGCGCGTGGCGGGTGCACTGTGTAGCCGTGGGCAACCCGCACTGCGTACTCTTTACGCACGAGCCGCCGCCCGCCGGGGCGGAGCTGGCCGCCTGGGGCCGTGCGCTGGGGCACCACCCGGCGTTCCCGGGCGGCATCAATGTGGAATTTGCCCAGCCCATCAGCCCCACCGGGCTGGCTGTGACGGTGTGGGAGCGCGGCAGCGGGGCCACGCTGGCCTGCGGGACCGGGGCCTGCGCCGTGGCCGCGGCGGCGGTGCTGACTGGCCGCTGTCCGCGCGGCGCGCCCATTTTAGTACAGCTGCCGGGCGGCACGCTGGAGGTGTGTGTACAGCGGGACGACACCGTGCTTTTGACCGGCGACGCCGCAGCAACATTTAGCGGAACCGTTTTGATTCAGCCTTGCAAAGCACCGCGCGGTGTGGTATGATGTAAGTAATAACAATTTGAACAGTATTTCAGTCTGGAAGGGGGCTTTGCCCATGAACATTCACGAATCCGCAGAGGACTATCTGGAAAAAATTCTGATGCTGCAGGAGCAGAAGGGTTCTGTGCGCTCCATCGACATAGCCGTTGCGATGGGATTCTCCAAGCCGAGTGTCAGTGTGGCGATGAAAAATCTGCGTGAGAACGGGTATATTTCGATGGACCCGGACGGTTTCATCAAGCTGGAGCAGCCCGGTATGGAGATTGCACAGCGCATCTATGGCCGCCACCGCAAGCTGACCGCTTTTTTTGTGGCGCTGGGCGTTGACCCGGATGTTGCCGCCAAAGACGCCTGCAAGGTCGAGCACGACCTGAGCGAGGAGACCTACAGCAAGATGATCGCCTTTGCGGAAAAGGCGGAAAAAGAGCTGTAATTTGGCGATTACGAAAAGGAACACCCCGAAGGCATGACGCTTTCGGGGTGTTTGTAATTTTGGGAAATACATCGTAGGGGCGGGTTCCATATCCGCCCGTGGGGCTTTACGGCTGCCGGAACGTTGCTCGGCGGGGCGGGGGCACCCCGCCCTACACCAACGATACCGTTGGCAATATCCACTTATACGCCAAAAGGGGCGAACCTTGGGTTCGCCCCTTTACGCATCTTACAAAATCAATACAGCGGCTTGCTCTCCGGCTCCTGCGCGGGCTCGGTCGGCTCGGCTGCGGGGGCAGCGGCGGGCTGACGGCGCGCGGCGGCGACCTCCTGATGGAAGGTTACGGGGTTCGCGCGGTAGCGCTTCTCGATCTCAGCGTTGTAGCCGATCATCGCATCGGGATAGGTGCTCTGCATCTGGCGCAAGATCTCCTGCGCCTCGTCCTCATTGCGGACGTAGATATCGTGGCAGGCACGTTTCTCCTTCGCGCCGAAAACGCGCACCATCACCTCTTTTCTCACGGTCAGGATGCCGTAAGCTTTGTGGCGCACTGTGTGCTGGTAGGCCCAGACCACGTCGTCACCGGCCAGCACCCAGGAATTGCCGCCCTTGTCGTACATCAGCCAGCTGCGGCTCATGCGGACCTTGCCATCCTGCATCGTGTCCTCGTAGAAGCGGTCGAGGGCCTGCTCGGTGGCCTGCGGGTCGTCCGAAGCCTTGATGTAGTTTCGAATCTGCTTCTGGAAGCCGCCCGTCAGGGAGCGGACGACAAACCAAATCAGCAGTGCCAGCACCAGCAGCATCACAATGCCCATGAAGCCCAGCACAAAGGTATCGCTGCCGTCGATCTCGTCATCGGTCAGCACCAGTGGCAGGAAGGTGCAGCCGTCCTCCAGACCGATGTCGTCATAGCTGAAACCGGCGTCGATGAAGTAGTTCTCCCACAACTGCTTGGTCTCATCGTCCATCCGCTTCAGGGTGCCGCGCACGGTCATGTAAGAGCCGTCCCACTCGTAGCTGCCATCCTCGTCGTCCAGCATGCGCGCGGTGTCGTCGACGATCGCCTCGGCGTCGTCGATTTTGGACGCGGGCACTTCCAGACCGATGTAAATGGTTGCACCCGGCGTATTGATGGGCATAATGTACTCGCGCGCGGAGACCTCATCGCGCTTGCCGCTCTCGCTGCGGACGGTTTCGGCGTAATAGTCGATCAGGGTATCGACATCCATCGTGATATATTGTCCCTGCAGGGAGAGGATGTCCTCGTGGTCGTCCAGCGGCTCAAAGTAGGCGGGGCCGGCCAACATCTTGACGATGCCGGAGCCAAACAACACGCCGAGGGTGGCCGTGACGATGCCCAGCACGATGATGCACCACAAATTGCCGAGCAGGGTTTTCTTTTTCAGGGATTCCAGCATTTTGTTTTCTCCATTCTTTTTGTTAGGTTTCACAATAAGTGTAACATTTTGTTCATATATTGTCAACCGGTCGCGCATGTTTGCGTAAAAAATCTCTGGGTGTTGCTTCCTAAAGCCGGTCATACACAACGCGCAAAAAAACGCCCCTTCCAGTCAAACCGGAAGGGGCGGGGTTCAGCTATCTAATTCGCAGTTAAGCTACTCGCAGATTACAGCTCAGCGAAGTACTTAATGGTGCGGACCATCTGAGAGGTGTAGGAGTTCTCGTTGTCGTACCAAGAAACGACCTGAACCTGATAGGTGTACTATCAAATATTATCGCTGTATAGCTGTTTTTATGCCCTTTTGGTGGCTGTATGCTTTCTTTTTTCGTAGCGAAATTTCACAACAATTGTCGTGGTTGAGAAACTTCTTTATTCCTTTGTTTAGGCGTTGACCTTCGTAGCAGGATTCTTGCTTTTTCTACCCTCTTTCTATTGCTTTATTGCGGCTTTTTAGCCTGTTTTATATACTCCCTCTAACGCCGCTGCGCGGCGCTGAGAGGGGCTGTAACGGCTTATGCAGCGGTGTGCTGGCGAATCATCTTATCAAGCGTAGGGCGCGAAATTCCAAGCGTTTTTGCAAGCTGTGCCTTGTTCAATTCGCGGTTCAAATAGCGCTGATACTGCGCCGCAAAATCGTCCGCTTTGACCTCTTTGCGGCCCTTGAATTTGCCTTGTGCTTTCGCAATGGCGATACCCTCGCGCTGACGTTCCAAGAGGTTGCAGCGCTCAAACTCATTGATTGCACCAATCATCGTAAGCATCAATCGTCCAGTTGGGGTGCTGGTGTCGATGTTCTCTTTATTACTGACAAGATGCACGCCCTTTGCCTGTAGTTGCTCCACCAGCTTCAAGAGGTCGGCAGTAGAACGCGCCAAGCGGCTGAAATCGTGAATGTAAATCGTGTCACCCTCACGCGCAAAATCAATCATTGCTTGCAGCTGCGGACGGTTTGTATCTTTTGCAGATACCTTTTCCGTAAACCATTTGTCCACATCGTACTTTTTCAGCGCTTCAATCTGGCGGGCTTCGTTTTGCTCAACAGTAGACACACGAACATAGGCGATTTTCATTTTTACGTTCTCCCTTCGCTTTCTACTATTATTATACCATAGTAAAAGTCCCATAGTCTGGACTTCATTTACGTTTTGTAAAACAATTTGAAAACCAACTCTATTTTTACGTTTTTGTGGCTTTTGGCGGCGTAAAGATAGGGTATACTCTAAATTTACATCAAGAGCAAAAGAAACGGCGCTCACCTCTGTTTTAGGGGTAAGCGCCGTTTCCGTTAGCCTTGTCCTTTTTCCATCGCCCGCATCATAGCGTCTATTTCTTCTGCGGACAGCCCCATATCATCACCGTATTCATCGGCAATATCATTGACCTGCTTGTCCCACTCGCTGCCCTTGCCGCTATGGTAATCAGACTTTGTGCTTGTGCTGGATTCACTCGAACTGCTACTTGAATAGGTACTCTTTGACGTTGCTGTTGATGTGGATGTTGGGGTAGAATCGCCTGTACACCCAGCAAGTGCAACAGCCAATATAGCCGTACCTATCACTAACATTACATTTACCTTTTTCATGTTTAACACTCCTTTTTAGCCAAACAACATACCAAAAAGACCCAATACCAAAAGCAGAACAGCACCAACAACAATCAAAGTTCCACAGCCCTCTGCCGTTTGCTGGCCTCCAAACATAAGGCAGCATACAATCAAAATTAGCAGGAATACAACCATTTTATAGTCTCCTCATAAATTCGGGAAGTAATACCATCTGCAATTTGAGCAAAGGTAATGGTCTACGCCGTCTTTCGTTACACAGTAGGTTGCTGCGGTTTTCTTTTTACACGTTTCGCACTTATACCCGTCACTGGCTGATACAGCGCGTACACTGTCCTCTTTTGCACCGCAGGCGGCCATCGCAAACGCGATTGTCAGTGCTAACACAATCCCTAGCGCTTTTTTCATTTTAACGCTCCTTTTCTTATGATGTACTTATTACTTCATCGAACCCGTCACGTTCAATCTTCACCCAACTGGTAAGCTGTTCAAGCGCTTTATTGATATGTTCCAGTTCGTCACTTGTGTATTCGTAATCTGTTGAATATTTTATAGCGTAGTAAGTCAGCCCAAACATATCCACCGCATCATCAAAAATATATCCTACTGGAATATTCGTGTTTTTCCTTGTTGCTTCAACCTTTTCAATTACCATCAGTGCTTCATTGTTTGCAGAATCCAGACTGCTGCCTGTATCAAAATTGTAAGTTGTCATCTTGTAATCAATCCACGCCATTCCCATTGTATCATTTCTGATAGCATCGTTAAACGACATATTGCTTACAATAATATCTTGACCGCTCTTAATGCTTGCCAAGCGTTGGAACACTATCCAAGACATTGCCGCATCATAAAGTTTCTTTTCTTGCGCGGTTAATCCGCTTGCTAAATTGGACATTGTAAAGGCGGTTTCTTTATACAGATAGTTTCCGCCTTCATCTTCTACAACAAGGTCACCCCTCACATTGCGCATATTCTTTCCAAATACTTTTTGCACATCTTGCGGCTGCGTCTCTGCCAGTGGAACCGTCACTTCTACTTTATAGTCACCAAAAGGGAGCGCCACGCCGTTATTTGAGAACGGCCCTGCTACAGCCTTTCCATCGACAATCTGTAATGAATCATCTGCTTTGTAGTTTGTATTATAGCCTGTATCGTCTGAATCACCTGCTCCAACTAAACTTACGATTATGTTCGTCTCATCGGGCAAGTTTGTTTCAACTGTTATATAGGCAAGATTATCACTTTCAATCTGTGCTGTAATCTCCATTTCAGCATCAATTTTTTCTTCTAAGACACCACTGCTTATTACACCATAGGCCGCAACTACAGCAACAATCAATAGCCCCACTATCAAAATAAGCACCTTATTTCGACTTTTGCTCGTGGGAGAATCCATAACCAACACTTCACTTTCTTTTTTTGAATTTATGCATAGAATCTATCCTCATTATACAGTTCCTTTTGCACATTGTCAATAAATCTATACACGTATAGATAATTATATATCACTTGTCGCATAGTAAAGTTATCATTGGAAGGAAGTGATAGCTTGATTTCTGACAACATCAAAAGGCTGCGTGAAAACATGGGGCTTTCACAGGCTGCGCTAGCCCGCAAATTAGGCGTAACACGTGCCAGTGTAAACGCATGGGAAATGGAGTTATCCTCTCCCACAGCGGCCTATCTCGTGGAAATGGCGCGGCTATTCCACACTACTACAGACGATATATTAGGGCTAAGCCAAGAGGAACAAATTAGCTTACGCGGCATGAACGACCAAGAAAAACGCCTTGTTTATGATTTAGTGGAATATATCAATAGTCAAAAGAACACATAAAGAGAGGGGGCGCATTGCTGCGTCCCCTTTCCTCTATCATTCACTTTATAATAAATCATGCTGCGGGCTTTTCCTCTTTTTCTACATTGCTCGTAGGCATTTGTACCGCATTACTTGCCGCTTTCTTGCTTTCTACATACTTTTTGTAGCCTACGCTGTAATTTTCCATGAACCACTGACGGATTTTGCCCATATTATACGTTCTGACGGTGCGACCATTCTTGTTGATGTGCGTTTCCTTGTTCTCACGCATCTCTTTGAGTTTTGCGGCACCATCGGTCAATCCGTTCACCTCAAAGTAGGTCTGCATCTGGTTTACGGTAATGCGATTATACTTATCGTCACGCTGTCCAAAGGTTGCAATCGTTGCCGTGGGGTTATCTCGCTTAACTGCCAGCAGGGTTTTGTAAGCCTTAGAGCCAATCTTGCGGGTCTGCATCAAGTAATTAGCTTCGACCATAATGGTGTTGCTGACGAAATCAAACTTAATCTTCTGCTGAGCCATAATAAACCTCTTTCTTCCACTGTATGCCGTGGACGCTGCTTATGTGGGAGTTTTTGTGTTTTTGTTTTATCTCCCTTCGATGTTTATATTATAGCACAGCCCGCCTTATAGGTACATTTATAATCCTATCAAGTTTCAAAAGCAACATATACTATATATAGTTTTGTCGTTATACCGCTATATGTTACCACAAAAATCAACGACCCCCGGCGGTTTATTTTTTATCCGCCGGGGGTCATATGTTTTATATATTATTGTTGCAATGAAATCCCATATATAGGGGGGATATATTAGAGGATTCTACGTATCTACCCTATATCAAAAGTACACCACTAGACCAGCGCCGCACACTAGGGCAGGCATTAGGGCAATTTTAAGCAACTTCAATGCAAGTGGGCAGTGTAACCACGTCATAGTTTTTTGTGCCTATGCGCGTAGTAGAGACCGTACAGCCGCACTCTATAAGGGCTTTCTTTAGCGTAGTCCACCCTGTTTTATGCCCTTGCTTATCCTTTAGTCCAACAATCGTCACAAACTCCTTCTTCTTTGGCACATCAAGAGGAACACCAATATAAGGTTGAATCGCCTTATCCAGCAAATTCACCTCTCTTGACGCTTGATCAAGAACATAAAAGCACTCTATATCATTACGGATACGCCCTCTCGCCTGTACCTATGTACTGTACTTTTCTGAGTACACAACCACATTTTCAACAGGCGTTTTGATATTGATGGACGTTTCCATGCTTTTGTTAATCAGTAGCACGTCAAGACCATCGGGAAATTTTTGCTCTTTTATGATAATATCCCTCAACTTCAACTGTTCCTCACTGAGCGGATAGTCTTTATTATTCATGCTCCACACCGCGCCACACTTTAAGCTGTTCTATTCACAGGCGGTCATAAATCGCTTTATATCTCGTATGTGTGTCGCATAGAACAGTGTCTTTTCTCCCTTTGTCAAACTGCGTATAACCGCGTCTACATTGCCGTAATGGACTGTTCTATGCTCTATATAGTGTCGCACATTTTCTGCAACACAAATGTCATTAAACGGCATATCTGCCCATTCCCGCCAATCTGGCGCGTCCTCTGGCGTTGCACTGATACCTACGGTCATTATATCCTTATTACGCGCCGCACAAAGTAGGGCTTTCATTGCTGCAAGGTTTAGGCTGTTTTCTTCCAGCATGATTTCTATTGACTTACTACTGAATAACGGGTACGCATTCCACAGCTGTTGTCTGTCTGCTGGTATAGGCCAATAGATATTATGAAACTCGTCTGCAATAATCAAACGAAAGTTCTTAGCAAAATCTACGTTTCTTTTTATCAATGAACCAAACTTCGCATAAGTAATTACAACGACTTTATTCTTCTCACAATCAACAAAAGCAAAGTTCTGATTCTTGTCTATCATTTCATCATAGCCGCGTGCCTTATCTGGATATGATTGTATAATACCATCTCTGCCGTTGATAGTATCAATCAAATACAGCACTTTATGAAGTGGCGGATTTTCACCCAGCACCTTACTAGGCAGAACATTGACGGCGTAATAACTTTTACCACTTCCACACGGCGCTTTAATCACATTGAATTTATCCGTTTGCAATTCTCCCCGAATTGCATCGGACAAGTACAACATACTTGCTCTTTTGTTGGCTGTTTCTTGAATATTCTATGTTTTATTAGGCATTTTTTATCCTTTCACATAAAAATCTACGTTCATTACTATTTACATCGTAGTTTTTTATGTATACGCGAAATTTTAACGCCTAATCGTGAAAATTTATGCACTGCGTGCATAAATTTTTACATTAGGCTATCAGGATATTCTTTATCTTAATTTCTATAAATATTATATCATAACATCGTTCTTTTTTCAATGAATTGTCTCCGCAAATTTGTTCTATTCAATTAATTAATGCGTCAATCTTTCAGATTGCCGCCCATTTCCGCGCATAGAAAAAGTCAGCCAGAATTTTCAACAACTGGCTGACTATCTGTTTACCTATTGATAGAATTTTCTAAGATATTGTAGAATCTGCCTACTATTTTACAGCCGCATTAAAGGACTGTGCTTGTTTCCCTCTTGAAGTATTGAATCGTCTTTCATGCCGCGCAAATAGCGCTGCGTGATGGCTATATTCTCATGGCCCATCAAGCGGCTAAGGGTATAGAGGTCAATCCCATCTTTCAACTGTAGCTGTGCAAAAGTATGGCGGCAAGTGTGCGGACTGGCGCGTACCGACCTATCTACCTTTGCTGCTCTTGACGCATTACGCACGATTTTAGCAACAGCTTCATGGGTCAACTTCTTCCCTGTCTTGCTCAAAAACGTGTACCCCTGCGGCGGCAATTTGCCCGCAAAATAGCTTTCTCTTGCCCTCTGGTATCGTATCATACACTTGGACAGAAACGGCGATTTAGGCACTACACGCTCTTTATCGCCCTTGCCGTGAATCAGCATATAATCCTCGCGCACTTTATCATCTGTAAGGCTCATTAGTTCCGCACAGCGTATACCAGAATCAAATAGCGCGGCGAGTATCGCCCGATTGCGCACCGAAAGATAATCCGCGCCGCTATAATAGTCCAGCATCTTTTTAATGTCTGTTAGCGTGAAGGTGTTAATAATAACACGCGGCTCTTTTACATTCTTTACTTTTGCAAGGGGTGATTCGTCTATATATTCTTCTTCCACGCAGTAGTTGAAAAAGCTGCGGTAGGCTTTCAGCAAGTCATTGATATAGGCGGGTTTTCTCTTGTCCTTTTCCTTTAGGATAATAAAATTCTTGATATGAATGGGCCGCACTTTCTCTACCTCTTGAACATCACACACTTCATCAAGGTAGCGATTCCAGTAAAGAATTTGTTTACGGTAGTTGTCTATTGTTTTCTCAGACAAGCGGCGCACTTTGCAGCTAAAAACATATTCGGTGCAAGCATCAGCGAGTAACATTAAAAAAGCCCCTTTCAACTGCCATACAGCAGCCAAAAGGGGCTTAAATCGTACTATAACATCTATCGTAGTTGAACTATGATTTTTCTCAACAATTGTCGTAGCAAAACTGAGTTTTGCGCGGCGCGGCGGTTAAGCGGCGCGGTCAACTGTTGATTGGATGTTTATTTTAGTGCGATACTTCGCAGAAATCTTTCGATTACAGCTCAGCGAAGTACTTAATGGTGCGGACCATCTGAGAGGTGTAGGAGTTCTCGTTGTCGTACCAAGAAACGACCTGAACCTGATAGGTGTCGTCGTCGATCTTGGCGACCATGGTCTGGGTGGCATCGAACAGAGAGCCGTAGCGCATGCCGATGACGTCAGAGGAGACGATCGGATCCTCGTTGTAGCCGAAGCTCTGGGAGGCAGCAGCCTTCATGGCAGCGTTGATGGACTCCTTGGTGACGTCCTTGCCCTTGACAACAGCAACCAGGATGGTGGTGGAGCCGGTGGGGACGGGAACGCGCTGAGCAGAGCCGATCAGCTTGCCGTTCAGCTCGGGGATGACCAGGCCGATGGCCTTGGCAGCGCCGGTGGAGTTAGGAACGATGTTCTGGGCACCGGCACGAGCGCGGCGCAGGTCGCCCTTGCGCTGCGGGCCGTCCAGGATCATCTGGTCGCCGGTGTAAGCATGAACGGTGGTCATGATGCCGGAGACGATGGGATAGGTCTTGTTCAGGGTGTCGGCCATGGGGGCCAGGCAGTTGGTGGTGCAGGAAGCAGCGGAGATGACCTGATCCTCAGCGGTCAGGGTCTTCTCGTTGACGGAGTAGACGATGGTCTTCAGGTCGTTGCCAGCGGGAGCAGAGATAACGACCTTGCGGGCGCCAGCCTGGATGTGAGCCTCAGCCTTAGCCTTGCTGGTGTAGAAGCCGGTGCACTCCAGAACGACGTCGATGCCCAGCTCGCCCCAGGGGCAATCCTTAGCATCCTTAATTGCGTAGATGGTGATCTTCTTGCCGTCGACGACGATGTAATCCTCGCCAGCCTCAACGGTGTGCTTGTTCTCGCCGATCTTGCCCAGGAAAGAGCCCTGTGCGGTGTCGTACTTCAGCAGGTGAGCCAGCATAGCGGGGCTGGTCAGATCGTTGATGGCGACGACTTCGTAACCGTCAGCCTCGAACATCTGACGGAAAGCCAGACGGCCGATACGGCCAAAACCATTGATAGCAACTTTAACAGCCATAGTGAAATCCTCCCAAGATTTGTCTTTTTCACCTTATGAGCGGTCACCCGCTCGTCGGTATGGTACTATTGTACCCCATTTTTCACAATTCTGCAAGGGGGTCTGTTATTCTTTTAACACAATTTTTCAAAAAATCCACAGAAATTTTGAAATTCCAGCCATTTCCAGCGCAAAACCGTTTCCTGCGGGGCAGACTAACCCCAGAATTTGCACAGAAGGCGAGGGAGTGCTCATGCCGGTTTTCGGCCCGACACGCGCGGCGCTGGCGGCTGCGGCGGCCCGCGGGGCGGACATTCTGCCGTCGCTGCGGCTGGTGCTGACGGCGGAGGCCCTGACTGCGCCCCCGCCGTCCCGCGCACTGGAGCTGAACGCCGAGCTGGACGCGCTCTGCGCCGCCGTGCGGGAGCTGGCGGACTGCCGTGCGGGGTGGCTGTACTTCTGCCCGGCATACACCCCGCTGCCCGCTGCCGTGCCCCGGGCGCTTCTGCAGGGCACCGTACTGACGTTCCTGCGCGGAGTTTTGCGCAGTGAGCGCCGCGCCGCCGTGCGGCTGGCGGCGCAGCAGGGTGCTGCGGTGCTGGCCCTGCAGGGCGGCGATCCGGCGCGGATGCCCGGCGACCTGCCCGCGCTGCTGCACCGCTGCGGGGCGTATGTCACAGCCACCGGCAGCGGTCCCTGGGCCGCAGCGGTGCGGCTGCCGCTCTCCCCCACCCTGCCCCTGCGCGAGCCGCCTGCCCCGGCAGATCTCGTGCTGGACCGCTACAGCGCGGCAAAGGTATATCTGGACGGGCTTTGCGTGGAGGATGTGGAATAAAAACAGTTTCTTCCCGGAAGCGGGAAAAGCCCCTCAGACCTCGCAGGCTCGGCCAGCTTCCCCCGCAGGGGAGGTGGCCGAACAACAGCGATGGCCGGAGGGGCTTTTTCGCCACCCGCCAACGGGAGTGTTTTTTGCTTTATTCCGTCTCTTTCCCGCACGCCTCCCACGCACACACCAGACCGCACAGGCCGAACAGGCCGATGCCGATGCCGGTCAGCAGGTCGGGCAGGGTCAGCATGCCGCGGGCGGCCTCAAACAGGGTCTGGGGCAGCTCCAGTCCGGTGCAGAGCAGGAACGCGCCCGTCCCCGCCGCGTAGAGCGTATGCCCGCAGGGCAGACCCGGCACAAGAAAAATTTTGATCAGCACCACAGCCAGCAGCAGTGCGGCGGCAGCGCTCAGCACCCGCAGCGTGCAGGGCATACGGCAGAGCGACGCGGGCGCAAACTGGAACCGCCAGATGAGCCGCCACAGAAATACCAGCGGCACAGCGCCCGCGAGCAGCGAACTGCCCAGTCTTTGGCGCTGCAGACCGAAGCCGCTGAACGCCCGCACGGCGTAGTTCAGCAGCCATGCACCGGCAAAGATCGGCAGCAGCAGGTCCGCCCACGCGGCCCAGACCGGGCAGTTCCCGGAGAGTACCTCCGGGTACAGGATGGCATACCGGGCCGTATTGCCCGCCGCCACGCCGGAGGCCAGCAGTGCCGCACCGGCCAGCGCCATGCAGACGCCCAGCGGCTTGTTGGTATCCTGCAGACCGGCAGGCTGCGCCGCCGCCCGCCGCGCGGGCAGGTAGGGCAGCGCAAACGCCGCCAGCCACGGGATGTACCGCAGCCAGACCGACCCGGCAGCGGCAAAGCCGGTGTCGGCCTCGGACCAGAGCAGCAGGTCGGCCAGATGCAGCCCCGCCATGGCCAGGCCCAGGACCAGCACCACAGCGGCGTGGGGATGTTTATTTTTCATGGTATTCCTCTTTCATAGCAGCGGCGGCCCCCGCGTATATTGGGACAGGCCGCGCGGAATATCCCTATTGTACAACCGCGCGCCGCAAATTGCAAGGAGGGTCTGCCCCTTGAGGAAAACATTGCGCCGGGCGGTGGTGCTCGGCCTTTTGGCGTTTGCCGCGCCGTTTGCCGCCCTGCCGCTGGCAAAGCCCGCCGCCGCGATGCCCGAAGCGTCGGCTCCTGTGCTGCCGGACGCCGTTGACACCCCTGCCGCCACACCGCAGCCCGTGCTGCCCGCCGTGCCCGAGAGCCGCAGCTTTGACGCAGATGCGCCTATTTTGCTGAACGACGGCGGTGATGAGATCACCGTATCCGTGCAGGAGTTTCTGATCGGCACTGCCGCCAGCGAGCTTCCGCCCGACTGGCCCGACGACGCGGTCTTAGCCCAGATGGCCGCCGCCCACAGCTATGCCCTGAGCCTGGGCGGCGCGGCGTTCACCTGCAACAGCGCCCAGTGCGCGGGCTGGACGAGCGCCGATGTGCTGCGCGCGCGGTGGGGCGGCGATTTTGCCGCGTATTACAGCAGGCTGGCCGCGCTGGCAGACGAGGTCTCCGGGGCCGTGCTGTGCTGGGACGGTGCGCCCGCCGCGGCCTGCTACCACAGCAGCAGCGCCGGGCAGACCGAAGCAAGCCAGAACGTGTGGCTGACCGCCGTGCCGTACTTACAGGGTGTCGCGTCGCCGTGGGACGCCGATGCGCCGGGGTTTGAAACGTCCGTCACCTACAGTGCCGAGCAAGTATACACGATCCTGACCGGGCTTGGCCTGGACGCCGACGAGATACCAAACGCCCCCGCCGGGTGGTTCGGCGAGGGCGTGTTGGACAGCGCAGGCTATGTGGCGCAGATGCCCGTCTGCGGGCAGGTGTTTACGGGCACACGTCTGCGCAGTGCGTTCAGTCTGCGGAGCGCGGCGTTCACCGTGGCGTATGACGCCGGGGAGAATACGTTTGTTTTCACCACCCACGGCTACGGCCACGGCGTCGGCCTGAGCCAGTACGGCGCAAAGGTAATGGCGGAGGACGGCAAAACGTGGCGGGAGATTCTGGAGTGGTATTTTCCGGGGTGTGAGGTTATAGAGTGATTCCCTGCCTTCCCCCGAGGGGGGAGCCTCTCGCCATTTACGGCAGCTCCGCCGTAAACGTCGTCAATTCCGCATCCGTATCAAAATCATACACCTTCACCGTCAGGCTGTGGCAATTTTCCGGCACGGCAGCAAAGTAGTCATAGCTGGCCTTGGTGCATTGTTCCGGGTGGTCGAAGTCCGCCGGGTCGGCCGTCCATGCGCCGTCCGTCCACCAGCCGCCCTCGCCGCGCTCGTGCCCCAGCTCCGTGCCATCCTCGGTGAACAGCCTCACATTCACCCAATGCTGTTCCGCCGGGAAGCTCAGCAGCACTTTTGTCGCGGCGGGCGTGGCCTTGATGCTTTGCAGCGTAACACCGTCCTGCTCCACCGGCGTGCTCATCGTGCGCACGCCCGCGTCGCTGACTTCCGGGATCGTAAACGTCAGTGTGTACGTGCCGGGCAGTGGGGTCTGGTCGGCATAGTCATAGTGCCAATAGCTCTTGCCGTCGGTCTCCACAGTGCTCCTGTTGCAGGCCATCAGGTTGGACAGCGTCAGCGTCGCGGTGTGCCCGGCCAGATCTTCGTTCGTCAGGAACAGCTCATAATTCAGGCCCGCCACAAAGGTATGGTCATCGCGTTTTTCAAAGGTAACACCGCCGTTCAATTCCGTGCCGTCGTCCAGCACCAGCGTGCCGTACTGTCCGCCGCCGTTCTGCAGTGCCTTTTCTACGGCGTCCTCGCGGGGGCCGATGGCGTTGAACCCGGCCAAGCTGTCATCCTCACTCGTCAGCATTAAACTGATGCGCAGCCAGTCGCCGTCGTTGAAGACCTGCCCCAATGTCAGGGTGTAGGGACTGTCGGCGGTCTCGGCGGTGGATTCCACTGTCTCGGCGTACTTGTTCAGTTGCTCACTTTGCAGCGAAACATAGTCGTCCTGCCCGCCGCGGTTCAGCCAGCTGAACAGGCTGCCCACCACGGGCAGCTGCTCGGCCACAGCGGGCGCGGCAAAGTTGATGCTGCCCAGCCCCACGGCCAGACAGGCCACGGCGGCTGCGGCCACCCGTTCCCACGGGAACCGGCGGTGCCCGGCGGGCTTTTTCTGCGGCAGCCGCCCGCAGGCAGCGTCCAACACGCGGGTAAACTCGTCGTCGGTCAGTGGGGTCTCCGGCATAGGCTGGTTGTTCAGCGTTTTCAACAAATCTACATCAAAATTTTTGTCACGCATGGCTGTACACTCCCTTCTCGGTCAGTTCACGGCGCAGACGGTCCCGTCCGCGGCTCAACCGGGTGTTGACGCTCTCCACGCTCATACCCAGCGCAGCGGCGATTTCCTTACCCGATTGCAGCAGATAATATTTGCGCAGAAAAATATCCCGGTCTGGCGGCGACATAGCCGCCACCAGCGCACCGATGAGGTCGGCGGCTTCGGTGGTCGCGCGGTCAAACTCGGCCAGCTCGCCCAGCGTCTCGGCCAGGCCGTCGTCCAGTGTCACCGTCTCGCGGCGGTGCAGCGCGTTGTAGCAGTCAATGCCGCGGTTGCGCGCCGCGACGGCCAGCCAGGGGCGCAGCGGTGTGCGAGCGGCCTCCAATTTCGCGGCGCTGCGCCAGAGTGCGACGAACACGTCGGCCATGCACTCCTCCCGGTCACAGGGGTTCTGCGGCAGGATACGGCAGAGAATGCCCTTGACGAGCGGCGCATATTCAAGCATAGCCGCCTCCAGGCCCTCCTCCGGGTGTGCCTGCAGCAGGCGGGTCAATTCCCGGTCTTTCATGGGTGGTTCCTCCTTTTTTGTCGTTCCAACTATATAGACCGGGACGGGACAGGAAATCTTACAGGTTCGAGGAAAAATGTAGGGGCCGGGCATGCCCGGCCCGCGGCTTTCCCGCAAACGCCTGTCTGCCGTACAGTGGCGGGCCGCACATGTGCGGCCCCTACAGGGCGGCGCAAGGCTCATACAGGCGTTGTAGGGGGCGGCGTCCCCGACGCCCCGCGGGCGGATGCAGGCATCCGCCCCTACAAGGCGCACAAAAAAGCAGACGCCGTTTTTCGCAGCGTCTGTTGCTATGTATTATTGCCCTGCCGGCAGCGTAAACACGAACCGGCACCAGTTGCCCTCCTCGCTCTCGGCGTGGATCTGGCCGCCGGAAAGGTTGACCAAAATCTTGCAGATATGCAGCCCCAGTCCGCTGCCGCGGGTGTTCATGCCGCGGGAGCGGTCCTCCTTGTAGAACCGCTCAAACACAAAGGGCAGCGCCTCGGGGGCAATGCCTGCGCCCGTGTTCTCGATGCGCACCTCCACCATATTGCCGCGGCGCTCGGCGGCAAAGCTGATCGTACCGCCCGCCGGGGTGAACTTGATGGCATTATCCACAATATTATACACGACCTGATGCACAAAATCCGGGTCCGCGTAAATCAGCAGCGGATCGCCGCCCAGACCCTGGATGTCGATCTTGCCGTCCTCGATGCGCTGCTCGTCGGAGAGCACGACGTCGGTGACGGTTTTCCACAGATCGTAGGTCTGCGCGTGGATGGGCACCTCGCCCGCCTCGAGCTTGGTAATATCCAGCATGTTCTGCACCAGCCGCGCCAGGCGGCCCGTCTCCTGCGAGACGATGCCCAGATAATGCTTTGTTTCCTCGGGCGGGATCGTGCCGTCCAGCATGCCGTCGATGAAGCCCTTGATGGTCGTCATGGGCGTGCGCAGCTCGTGGGCGATGTTGCCCATGAACTGCCCGCGGGAATTGTCGATGGTTTGCAGCCGCGCAGCCATGTTATTGAAGGTGGTCGCAAAGTCAGCCAGCTCCACGCAGCCGTCCACCGGCGCACGGGCCGTAAAGTCCCCGCTGCCCAGGCGGCGCGCGGCCTCACTGATGTCCTCGATAGGGCCGGTGATGCGCTTGGCCAGCACCCAGCACAGGATGCTGCACAAAATCAGGATGACCGCCGCCGAGATGCCGAACATCGTCAGCATATCGGTCATGTAGCTGCCCAGCGCAGCCATCGGGCTGGCGGCAAACAGGTAGCCGTCCTGCCCGCCCACCGTGATGCGGCGGCCCGCCGTGTAATACTTGGCGCAGTAGACACCGTCCAGCGTGCCGGTCTCAAAAATGTCGTATCCCTCGTTCAGCTCGTCAATGTAGGACGCGGGCACGCCTGCGCCTGTAAAGGCGTCGTCCCCCGTATGCAGCAGGATCTGGCCGTTCTCGTCGGCGATGAACACCAGCGCACCGGAGGCCGTGTTGAACAGCTCAAACCCGCTGTGGGCGCGTTCCAGCACATCCTCCCCCTGCAGGGGCTTTGTGACGATGGAGCCCTCGTCGGCGAATCGCTCACTCAGCGCTGTCGCGCCGTTGAGCACATCGGTCAGCGAGCTTTTGCGCTCCCCGATGAAGTACGCCGCCGACAGTGCCGCCTGGATCGCGCACATAACGCTGAGCCCCAGCACAAGCACGGCGGCGATGGTCGCGAAAAATTCGCGGCTGATCGTGTTGCGGCGGCTCATTCCCTGACCTCGAACTTATAGCCGACGCCCCAGACGGTTTTCAGGCTCCACTGTTCGGACGCGCCCTCCAGCTTTTCACGCAGGCGCTTGACGTGGACGTCGATCGTGCGGGAGTCGCCGTAATACTCAAAGCCCCAGACCTCGTCCAGCAGCTGGTCGCGGGTGTAGACGCGGTTTGGGTGACCGGCCAGGCAGGCCAGCAGCTCCAGCTCCTTCGGCGGGGCCTCAACGACCTTACCCTTGACCTTCAATTCATAGCGGTTCATGTCAAGGTGCAGATTGTCAAAGTCGTAAACGCCCTTGTTTTCCTCCTCTTTGGCGGAGGAGCGGCGCAGCACGGCCTTGATGCGGGCCGTGACCTCCTTGGCGTCAAACGGCTTGACGATGTAGTCATCCGCGCCCAGCTCAAGACCCAGCACCTTGTCGTAGGTCTCGCCCTTAGCGGTCAGCATGATGATGGGGGTGTTGTCCTTGGCGCGGAGCTTGCGGCAGACCTCCCAGCCGTCCATGACCGGCATCATAACGTCCAGCAGCACAAGATCCGGGTGCAGCTTGTCGAACTCCGCCAGCGCTGCGCCGCCGTCGTGGACCATCGTCACGTTGTAGCCCTCCTTGACCAGATACAGTCGGAGCAGCTCGCAGATATTTTTATCGTCATCAACGACCAGAATTTTCTCATTTGCCATCTTAGTTTCCTCCTTGCCCGCCTGCGGCGGTATCAATACAAGGGTATTATACCGCATAATTATGGACAAAAAAAGAACAGATCGTCGGGTTCCCGGGAAATTTTTGCGGTTTTTCTGCGCAGGCGGCGAACCCCGGGGAAGATTATTTCAAAAACGGCTTGAGAGAAAAGAACGCATCTGCTATAATACATTTATATATGCAAATCGGCCTGTGCGCCGATCCGCATGGCAAAAATTCAGCAAAAATTCAAAGGAGAATTTTGAAATATGAAATTAGGAATCGTGGGTCTGCCCAACGTGGGCAAGTCTACCCTGTTCAATGCGCTGACCAGCACCCAGAACGCGCAGGCGGCCAACTACCCCTTCTGCACGATTGAGCCGAACTCCGGCATCGTGCCCGTGCCCGACCCGCGGCTGGACAAGCTGGCCGAAATCTGGCAGACCGGCAAGAAAACGCCTGCCATCGTTGAGTTTGTTGACATTGCAGGTCTGGTCAAGGGTGCCAGCCAGGGCGCGGGTCTCGGCAACAAGTTTCTGGGCCACATCCGCGAGTGCGACGCCATCGTCCATGTTGTGCGCTGCTTCGACGATGACAACATCATTCATGTGGTCGAGGACGTCAACAAGCCCGAGAGCGTTGACCCCATCCGCGACATTGATGCCATCGACTTGGAGCTGATCCTGGCCGACCTCGAGGTCGTCAACAACCGCCTGGGCCGCCAGCAGAAGGCTGCCAAGACCGGCAACAAGGCCGCTGCCGCCGAGGCTGCCTGGCTGGCCGACCTGGCCGCCTGGCTTGAGGGCGGCAAGCCCGCGCGCAGCTTTGACTTTGACGAGAGCGACGACGCCGTGAAGGCCGCCCGCAAGGAGCTGGGCCTGCTGTCCGCCAAGCCCGTCATCTACGCCTGCAACGTCGGTGAGGACGACCTGCTGGGCGGGCTGGACGAGAACCCGTACTTCCCGCTCGTCGCCGCCCGCGCCAAGGAGGAAAACGCCCAGGCCATCCCCATCTGCGCCAAGACCGAGGAGGACATTGCCGGTTCCACGCAGGAGGAAAAAATTGCGTTCCTGCAGGAAATGGGCATCGAGTCCACCGGTCTGGACAAGCTCATCAAGGCCAGCTACGAGCTGCTGGGCCTCATCAGCTTCCTGACCGACGGCAAGAAGGAATGCCGCGCCTGGACCATCAGGAAGGGCACCAAGGCCCCGCAGGCTGCCGGCAAGATCCACAGCGACTTTGAGCGCGGCTTCATCCGTGCGCAGGTCATCGCGTACAAAGACCTGGAGGACGCCGACTTCAACTATGCCGCCGTCAAGGCCAAGGGCCTGCAGCGCACCGAGGGCAAGGAGTACGTCGTGAACGACGGTGACGTTATCGAATTTTTGTTCAACGTTTAACGGAGGTTTGACCGTGATTATTGGCATTATGGGCGCTATGCCCGACGAAGTCGACCAGCTGTGCGCACGGCTGGAGAACGTGACCAAAGAGAACTACGCCGGGGTCGAGTACCACTGCGGCACGCTGCAGGGCAAGCAAGTCGTCGTCTGCTGCGCGGGCATGGGCAAGGCCAACGCCGCATCCACCGTGCAGGTGCTGTGCACAAAATACGGCATTGATAAGCTGATTTTCAGCGGCATTGCGGGCAATATGACCAGCAAGATCGGCATCGGCGACGTCTGCGTCGGTGAGACCGTCGTCTACCACGACGCCGAGCTGAGCATGATCGCCCAGAGCGCACCGTTCCAGACCGAGTACCACGGCGATCCCGCGCTGGTGCAGGCCGCGCTCGACGCCTGCACTGCCTGCGGCGTGAAGGCCATCGCGGGCAAGATCGCCACGGGCGACACCTTCGTCGGCGACGCCGAGACGAAAAAGGCGATTGAGGAAAAGTGCCACCCCGACTGCGTCGAAATGGAGGGTGCGGCGGTCAGCCAGATCGCGGGCCGCAACGGCGTGCCCTGCGTCATCCTGCGCGCCATGAGCGACAACGCCGACGAGAGCGGCTATGAGGTGCTCGTTGTCAAGCAGTTCAGCATCACCGAGTACGTCAAGACCGCGACGGAGATCGTGGCAAATATGATCGAAAGCCTGTAACAGGCAAAATAAAAGCGGCCATCTGAGAAACAGGTGGTCGCTTTTTGTTTTGCACAAATACTTTTGGGGCAGCCTGTAGGGGGGCGGTGTCCCCCGACGCCCCGCGGTGCAGCCGATTCCGGGAAATGCGTAGGGCGGCCAGCCCTCTGGCCGCCGCAGAGGGGGCAAGACCCCTGCCTGCAAATCGGCCCATAAAGGGGCATCCCGCGTAAACCTCCGGGCCGGGCATGCCCGGCCCCTACGGCTCTATTGTCTTAAAAATATGCCTTGATCTGGAACTTATCTGCCGGGGCGGTGTCCTCGATTTTCAGATGCTCATGGTTAAAGTCAAACTTTACGCTCTTGCAGTCGTCGGTGTTGCGGGTCAGGCGCAGCAGCTGGTCCACGCGCTTTTGCTCCTCCTTCGTGTAGAACAGGTAGCTCGCGCCCTGCTTGCGGGCGCGGCCCGTACGGCCAATGCGGTGGGTGTAGTGCTCGTTTTCCTCGGGCACGTCGTAGTTGATGACGGCATCCACATCGGAAACATCAATACCGCGCGCTGCCACATCGGTGGCGACCAGCACATCGATCTCCCCGGCCTTGAACCGCGTCATGATGCGGTTGCGCTCGGCCTGGGACAGGTCGCCGTGCAGGCAGTCCACGTTGAAGTTCAGCCGGGCAAGCTGGTTGGCCAGCATCCCCGTGTTGTACTTGGTGTTGCAGAAGATCATGACCCGCTTGTAGCCCTCGTCAATGATGATCTGCGCGGCGTCGGCCAGCTTGTCACGGCCCGTGGTCAGCAGCTTGTACTGGGCAATTTTGGGGCTGGAATCCTCGACGGGCTGGACGCTGACCTCGGCGGCGTTGTGCTGGTAGAGCCAGCCGATGTCCAGCACCTCGCGGCTGATGGTCGCCGAGAACATCGACAGGCTCTCGCGGTGCTTCATCAGGTCGATGATATACTTGACGTCCTTGTAAAAGCCCATGTTCAGCATCTCGTCGGCCTCGTCCAGCACGACGGTTTTGACGTCGGAGACATCAATGGCGTGGTGGCGGTAGTGGTCCATCAGGCGGCCCGGCGTGGCAACGACGATCTGGCAGCCGGCTTTGAGCTGGCGCTGCTGCTTGTCCATGCCCGCGCCGCCATAGACGCAGACGATTTTGATGTCAGGCAGAAACTGCGCCAGATTTTGCAGGTCCTGGGCGATCTGCTGGGCCAGCTCCCGCGTGGGGCTTAAAATGACGGCCTGCGGCTTGAGGCTGGCAGGATCGACCTTGGACAGAATGGGAATGCCGAACGCCACAGTCTTGCCGGTGCCCGTGGGGGCTTTGGCGATCATATCGTGCCCGGCCAGCATCAGCGGGATGGCCTTTTCCTGGATTTCGGTCATATCAGTAAAGCCCATCGCCTGTGTAGCGCGGATGATTTCGGGTGAAACGTTCATAAGTTCGGTAAACTGCATGGTCGTACTGCCTTTCGGTTTTATTCGCCGCCTTGTAGGGGTCGGGCATGCCCGGCCCCTACAACATTCTTTCCTGTTTTTATTATAGCAACATTTTTCTATCCCCGCAAGCCAAAAAAAGGCTTCCCCCGTGGGGGAAGCTGTCACCGAAGGTGATTGATGAGGGGCAAGCTCGCCATTCTTGCCCGTTTGCGGTCGGCCCGCAGGAGGGCCGCCCCTCATCCGCCCGCGGAGGAAGTCTTACTTATTTTTACTGGTTCTTCTTGCGGCCTTGCCGGAGGTTTTCTTCTCGGTCTGCGTCCGGGTCGGCTTGGCGGCGGCCTTCCTGGGCGCGGCCTTCGGCGTCGGGGCGGGGGTCTCCTTGTTCAGCAGGCGCTCGGGCACAGGGTCGAGCTTCCAGAGCTGATTTTCGCCAAAGACATCCTGCCAGATCTGGGCCTGGGTGCCGTTCTCCACGCGCATTCCCACCAGGTCAATGACCTTATCGGCCAGGACGTTGCGCAGCTTGACCTTGCCGCCGCCCGCCTCCACGATCTGCCAGCGCTGACCCGCGCCCGCGGTCTGGGTCCACTGGTGGACCCAGGTGCCGTTGCAGACGCCGGACATGGCCAAGTCCATGACCTTGCCCGTAAAGCGGTTCCTGATGCGGTACTCGCCGTCCCCCGCTTCCACAAACTGCCACTGCTGCCAGGGCTGACCCTCGTAGCTCCACAGGCGGACGGACGCGCCGTTCTCGGTGTTGAAATCGGCCACTTCCAGCACGCGGCCATTGGCGGCGGCGATGGTATAATAGGCATCCGGGCGGATGACGGTCTGGGCTGATTTCCTCATGGTGAATCCTCCTTTTAGACAGAAAGCTGTACATTGTTCTGTCCGTTTTTTTCATTATAGCACAACTGCGGCGCGCTGTTTTACCAAAATTTTGCGGTACTGTTTGGGCAATCCGCTAAGCACTTGGCCGGACGGCGCATTTTTTGTCAGTTTTTGCGGCTGCCGCACTTGCATTTTTTGTGCATATATTATATTATAGAGTATATGCTTGTTTTACGGCCACGCGGTGGCCGCTGTAGGGGGAGAGTTCAGCCATGAGAATTGCCTTGATTGCCCACGATTCCCGCAAGGAATTGATGGCTCAGTTCTGCACTGCCTATGTGCGCATTTTGTCTGAGAATGACCTGATCGCCACGGGCGTGACCGGCAAAATCGTCCATGATGCCACCGGTCTGCCGGTGCGCACGCTGTATCCGGGAGGCCGCGGCGGTGCCGAGCAGATCGCTGCCATGATCGGCTGCGGCGAGGTGGACATGCTGCTGTTCTTCCGTGACCCCGTCGGTGCCAAACCCGGCGAGCCGAACGACATGATGCTGCTGCGCCTGTGCGACATGCACACGATTCCTGTCGCCACAAACATCGCCACCGCGGAGGTTCTGATCCACGGTCTGGAGAGAGGCGACCTGGCTTGGATCGAGCTGCAGCGTGGTCGGAAATAACTAAAAAAAGCTGACATAGGGCAAAACAGTTCCGCCAAAAAGGCAGAATGTTGGGCAAAATAGGATTAGGCCCCGGCGCTCCGCGCCGGGGCCCCTTTTCTTTCCCGAATCGATTTCAGATTATATGTTTCCCGTCGTTTCTCCGCCACTTTTTGAGAATATAATCAGGAAAAAATCTGAGAAAATGCGCTGCGAGCGGAACGGAGTGGAGCGAGCCTACACGAGAAAAATTTGGAAAATCGCTTTGCCTTTCTGGAATTTTTCAAGTGCCTCTCCATATAGTATATTTTGTCGATTTTGGGAGATTTGAGAAAACGGCTTTGCCCCACAACACAAAATTGTGCGTTGTAGCACTGTGTTGTTGGGGCAAGGCCGTTTTCCTGTTTTGCCAAAAGGCACACTCATTTTCCATTTTTCGCAGAAAATCCGCATTTTTGTTTGATTTTTGGAAAAACAGGAAATTTTCTGTGCCCCAATAGGGCAAAGATATTTTCCTTTTTTGGCGGTTCAAAATCCAGCCCCGGAAAGGGGCGCTATTATGCGCAAACAAGTTCAAAAAGAGCGTTGCACCAAAATCAAACTGGAAAAATGTCCGCGTGTCTGCTGTCTGTATGACAAAGTACAGCTTGCCGCCGCGCGGATGCTCAACGCTGACCCGTCCATCGTCCAAGTAGAGTGCAATATTCCACTTCAACTGAACGAAATTCCGTCTGACGACTTAAATCTGCCGAGCGAAACCTACACAACGGATTTTGTTATCCATTTTGCAGACGGAAAAATCGCCGTCCGTGAAGCCGTTTTCCGCTCACATCTAAGCCGCCCATCTGTCGCTGAACGATTGGAATTATCCCGCCGATACTGGAAGCAACAGGGCATTGACGACTGGGGTATCATCATCGACAAGGAGCGTATACCATGAGACAAAATGATTTGCTCAAATCCGACACAGGTGACCATCTGCGGGTCTTGCTTTACGGCGACCAGCAATCTTATGTTGTCAACTGTCAACGCTGCAAAATGCCTTTTCCAATCTCAACGCCGAGCCTTTTACAGATGGAAAAACTGCCGCAGGATATGTACCGTTTACTCTCACTCGACGAGGATATTTCCGAGCGTCAGCGCCAGCAGCGTGACCGCCGCGCTGAATTGATTGCACCGCTTTTGGTTGAGGAATGTATCTGCGATAAATCCTATCGCAACAGGGTCTTGCGCGAGATTGTCTCTGGCAATTCCATTTCTCGCAAAACCGTCCTGCAATATCTATGGTTATACTGGGTCTACCAAAGTAAAAATGCACTCATACCCGCAGAAAAGTCTCCCACAGAGAAACGCCCTTTGTCGTCAGATGAAAAAACTATCCGCTGGGCGCTAAACAAATTTTACTACACCCCGCAAAAGCAGAGCTTGCAGACCGCTTACAAAATGATGCTTCGTGCAAAATATTGTGACGCTAAAGGCAGGTTAAAACCAGACTATCCCTCGTTTTGGCAGTTCCGCTATTTTTTCCGCCAGCACCGTGACCCTATCAGCGAGAGCATCAGCCGCGAGGGTATCAAGGCATACCAGCGCAATCACCGCCCATTTACCGGGGCTGTCAGTGACTATGCGGGCACGATTGGCACATACATGACCGATGCCACCGTTGCGGACATCTACATTGTCAGCCGTCTGTCTCGCCGCCCTATTGGCAGACCTGTTATCTACACAATGGTCGATGCGTACAGCCGTCTGATTACCGGTGTGTATGTCGGCATAGAGGGCGGGCAGTATGCCTTGCGTTTGTTGCTGCAAAACACCTTTGCCGACAAAGTATCCTTTTGTCGCCAGCACAACATAGAGATTGACCCGCAGGACTGGCCGAGCCATCACCTACCGACAAAAATTATGACTGACCGGGGAAGTGAATTTCTCGGTGGCCCGCTGGAAAACCTTTGTGAAAGCTATGGAATTGAAATTGAAAATCTGCCCGCCTATCGCCCCGATTTGAAAGGTGTAGTTGAAAAACTTTTCGACCTTATTCAGAGTGCCTACAAACCGTTACTGAAAGGCAAAGGCGTTGTTGAATCCGACACACAGGAGCGCGGCGCTCCCGATTATCGCAGACAAGGCACACTGGATTTGGAACAATTTACTGCCATCGTTCTCCGCTGTGTCCTTTTTTACAACTCTCAATATATCCAAACAGGCTTTATCCGCACTCCTAATATGGCAAGCGCTGGCATCACGCCCACCGCTGCTGCTATCTGGTCGTTCTGCATGGCACAGAACGATTGCCCAGTATCCGTTGCCAGTGACCCAAAGTTGCTTTACGCGCTGCTCCCCCGCGCGGATGGAAAGATAACACAACGCGGATTGGAACTTTTCAATTTGAGATTTTCAAACTGCACTTTTAAAAAACGCTTTGTTGCTGCCGGATTGAATGGTCGGGAACTTGTCAAAGTCGCATATAGTCCAGATTGTCTTGACACCGTTTATCTATATGAAGACGGCGACTATATGCCATTCACGCTGTCGCAAAAAATGTATCTCGGAAAATCCCTCGCCGAAATCGCGGATATGCAGCAATCCGAGAAAAGCGAGAGCGCAAATTGGAAACGGCAGGAATTGCAAGCCCAAATTGATTTGATGAATGACATAATGCAGATTGCCGACAGCGCCGAGCGCGGCATCAGCGACAAGGGTAAAATCAGCCCGCAGATACAGCGCGGACGGACGATTGCACGGGCGCAGGAACATATGTCCATGATTGATTTGCTGACTGCCGAGCAAAAGGAGAACTTTAATGAACGCTGAATATACAACAAGCCTTTTATACCCCGGCAATCCATACGTCGAAGCCTTGCCGCCTATGCTCGCAGGGCAAGAGCTAATCCGAGCATTGGCATCCGTGCCGTTGTACAGCACCAGTGACCGAGACCGCAGCACCGGGGAGCGTCTGCAACTTTTGTCCGCACTCTATGAGTTTTACCAGCCCTTAACGATGACACTAGACCTATATTGCGAGGTCTACAACGCCATGCAGCACTGCTATGGGCAGTACACGCCGCAGCGGGAGGCCGCTGCGTTCCAGCAGGGCTACGCCGCTATGCAGGGCAAGGCTGTTGCCGCATCTATTGGTGGCGGCAATTCTTTTTCGGTTGTTGGTGTGTCTGGGCTGGGCAAGTCAACGGCATTGCAGCGGGTTCTATCTCTATTTCCGCAAATCATTCACCACGAGCGCTACAACGGGCAAATGCTTTGCTGTCAGCAAATTCCCTATCTGGTCGTACAGACCCCGCACGACGGCTCTGTCAAGGCAATGATACTGGACATATATTTGCAGTTGGACGCTCTGTTGGGCACAAGCTACCAGCACTACGCATTGGCACACAAACTGACCTTGGATGTGCTAGTGAGCCAGCTTAATCAAATCGTCCGCGTCAATCATGTCGGTCTTTTGGTGATTGATGAATTGCAGAATATCGCCTACCGAAAAAACGGTATCCGTTTTATCAATTTTCTTGTCCAGTTAATCAACGGCGCGGGTGTCAGCATTTGTATGGTCGGAACGCCCCGTGTGCTGCAAGTATTACAGCAAGAGTTTCGTTCTGCTCGCCGCACGACTGGGCTGATATATGACAGATTGCCCGACGACAAAGAATTTGCCTTGCTGCTGCATGGTCTATGGCATTATCAGTATACCCGCTTTGCAACGGACTTGACCCCCGAAATGCAAAGCTGGCTGTATCGCAAGACGCAGGGCATCCCGGACGTACTAGTTAAACTGTTGTACAACGCACAAAAGCTGTGCATCTTGGACGGGCGAGAAAAACTTGATTTTGAAGTTTTTGAAAGTGCGTATTTAAAGAACTTGGGCATGGTATCTGACTATATGGCAGAGCTTGCAACAGTCCGCGTTCCCCGCCCGCAAAGAGAAGTGAAACACTCCCCGGCAGCGATCCGCTCACCCGAAGCCGCCTCTCCCCACGATTTGCGGGGAACGCTACGCGCTGCTAAAAAGAGCGGCAGACCGCCGTTAGAAGTGTACAGCGAGTACATCAAAGGCGAGGTCGAGTTATGATTCCATTTTTCCCCGCGCCTTACCCAGACGAACTATGGTACAGCGTCATTTGCCGTTACCACATCCGCAGCGGCAATCCATCGGTCAAGTATTCCATCCGCGAGTTGTACGGCGCAAATCACATTAACGTGCCTGTTGAGTTATGCGGGGCACTCTCATCATTGCTTGAGGCAATTCCGGCAAAAGCGCTCACCGCCAAAGACATTATTATGCAACACACGCTCTATCCTTATTATACACGCTTCTTTTCCAACAACCGCAAAAAAAGCGCCTATATGCTGGCGCTTAACGGCAACCGCCATGCAGGGCAACATATAGGCATCTATCAGAGCAGTAGCATGGACGCGCGGCGGCTGCGCTACTGCCCACAATGCTTTGACGAGGATATTGTGACCTATGGCGAGCCATACTGGCATCGGCTGCACCAGATACCGGGTATAGCCGTCTGCCCTCGGCACGGCTGCTGGCTGGCTGACACCGAAGTCACACTGACCGGGCACAGGCACAATCTGCTGTTTCCCGCCCTGCCGGACTGCCACCTGCTCCCCACACCAGACACCACACCCACCACAGCGCAAAAGACCTATGCCGCACTGATGCAGGACGCATTGACTGCGCCGTATGATTTTTGTGACAGCAGCGGTTATCGTGCCATCATCAAGCGAGCCTTGCGCAATCGCGGTTATGCATCAGTGACAGGCAGCAGGATTTACGCCGCAAGAATTGCCGAAGCGGTCAACGCTTTTTATGGAAACAATGTTGAAAGTGTAGATTCAAAAGAGGTGTACGGTGTCGCGTCAAGCAATCGCACGGTCTCTGTCCGCAAGATTTTACAGCTTGCGTGTTTCTTGGGATTATCGCTTTCCGACCTGCTTTCCCCACCGCCAGAGGATAACACCCTCGCTGAAATCCGAGAAATGTACCAGCAGGGCATCAGTATGTACCATATCGCCCAACTGTACGGCACAGACCGTAAGACGATTGCCCGTTGGGTCAAGCCTTAAATGCAATCTTACGGTTTCTGCGGTGAGGTTGGCAGCCCCACCGGAATAAAGGGCTTGCCATCCCCATAGGGGGAAAGCACCCGAAATCGGTAGCGTTTCAACTTGGCCTCATTTTCTGCTTGTACCCCCGTATAGCGGCGCTCTAACACTTTCTGTTTCCGCTTATTTCCATTGGCAACCACGAGGGGGTTAATCATCCAGTTACAGTTACAATATCGTATTATCAGATTCCGTTTTTTTAACTTTTTAACAGCACGATTGACAGTCGGAACAGATACTCTCGCCTCGTCAGCAATCACCGTTAGTGGCCTATTATAAGTGCCGCCACCTTTTGATTTGTTTATATCCATCATGTGGAGCAAAACTCTCAATTCGTTTTCGCTCAATCCTGCAATCGCTCCAAAAAACACATCGTAGATTTTCCAGAATTGCGTATTCCCATCAAGAAACATCAACTTGTCGTCGCACTCTGGCGGCAGCGGGAGTTCTTCCGCCGTGACTGGATTTTTCAAGACATACTTTCCCACAACCAATGCAGCACCCGTCCGCTCACTGACGTACTTATCGTACTCGGCCATCAATAGTGCAATCTGCGTCTGATTACCCATTGCCAGCATACGCGGGTTCAACATCCACACGCCCTGCCCTATGCCGATAATCAGCCGCTTGCTTTCCATCTTTTTTATGGCGCTCGCAACGGTATCTCTTGTGCAGGAAAGTTCCTTTCTAAGCTCCGGCAGGGTACACGCTATACGGTTTGTTTTGGGGTCTGTGCGGTGCAACACGTTTGCCACGACCTTGCTCTCCACTGTACCATACCCCAGCAGCGTGGCGAAAAAATCCTTGCTTGCTTGCCAAAAATGCGTTTCTCCGCGCGTGATGGACTGTGGGGCATCAATGCCTGTGTAGACCTCGCCCGTCTCCAGATTGATTGCAGTATATGTAGTTTTGATTGTTTTAGGCATAATTTTACCGTTCTATCTGATACATTGTGTGCTTGTTTGTGATAGATAAAACTATCATATTTTCGTTTTCATTGTTTTTCTTTTATCGTATTATCGCTATATTTTAGCAATTTCTGTTTTGCCTTTCTTATTATAATATTAGCACCTTTCCTGTCAGCACTCACTTTCCGGGTCGGCATCCTTTTTCCTTTTTCCTTATAGGGGAGATTCTGCTTAATATTATTATACTGCATCAGAAAACGCCTTCGCAACCGTTTTAGCTGCAATTACTGCATAGGTACGCTTCTTGTTTATAACGTCTGCTCAACCCGGCAACGGGGCGATAGAGGCAAAGTTTCTCAATCCTTTGTGTGAAAAAAGGGCTTGGCGGCTGCGTTCGTGTCACACCAATAACTGGGCGGCAGCGGCAAACCATCTATTATTACAGCGACAAAGGTCAGCAATCAATTTAAGGCAAGCAACAACTTCCCTACCCGCGAATGTTTTGCGCAGTAGTCGCTTAGGTGGAGGGTGTTTGCTTTCCGGAAAGTGATCGCTGTGGGGGGAGTGTTACTTTTCCATGCGCAAAACATATTTGCCTTATACAGCAAAAAGACCGGGGCTGTGTTAGCTCCGGCCTTATGGATGGGATTTATTTTAGTTTGCTGCGGTCTCCGTGGTTGCAGAGTCTGCGACAACTACAGCGGCAATTTCCACCGGGGTGGAGGTGTCGCTGGCGGCAGACTGGGTGCTTGCGGTGTAGTTCGGGTCATTAACAAAAATCTGGATACCGAAAACCAGACCATTGTACTCGCGTACAGCGCAAGCCATACCATTGGCATTGGGATTTAGCATTGCGTCGCGGTGACCTTTAGAGTTGTACCAAAGGTAATATAGATGTTCCTCGTCGAAAATGCAACTTTCCATTGCCGCGTTCTCGCCGCAAGCCAAGTCAGACTTGTCGCCTAGAGCTGTACCAGCGCTGCTATGGTCGGGTCTCGTATGAGCGCCCCACTTTCCATCAATAGAGCCATAAATAATGTAATTTTGTAGAATTTCCTCTACACGAATGTCGGCAGCAAACTGCAAGTCAGAGCGATATGTAAGTTCACTAAGGCCGGAATTCACACGCAAGCTGTTCGTCTTTTCAAAAATATCCTGTTCGTATGCTTTCTGGTTATAATTACTGTTTAAACCACAACGGCTGCAATAGCCATAAGAGAAGTTATGCCCCAATGCGGCAATTTCCTCGGTCTTGGTCTCGTTGCAGACAGTGCAGGTAAACGTCTTGACGCCCTTGCCGTCGCAGGTGGCTTCGGTGGTAATCGTTCCGGCATCCCATGCGTGATTGCCGGTTGCGGGCAGGTCTTTGACGTGTTCGGTCACGCCGCAGGCCTTGCAGGTGCGGTCAACGCTGCCCGCCTTGCCGCAGGTGGCCGGGGTGGTGGTCTCGTTCCAGTCGTGACCCGTGGCCTCGATGGTCTCCGTCTTGGTCTTGTTGCAGACGGTGCAGGTGTACAGCTTCTCGCCTGCCTCGGTGCAGGTAGCAGCTTTAGTCACAACGCCGTCGTTCCACTGGTGGTCTTCGGTAACAGGCAGTTCTTTGACAAGCTGGGTATCGTTGCAGCGCTGGCAGACATTTTCCACCTTGCCTGCGTCCTTGCAGGTGGCCGGGGTGGTGACTTCCTTGTAATCATGGCCCAGCGCGTTGGTGTAGTTATCCTTGTAGGACTTTTCGGCGTTCTCATTGCAGGTGTGCAGTGTGTAGCCTTGCTCGGTGCAGGTGGGGGGCAACTACGGTTTCCGTAAAGGTGTATTTCTTGGCCGGGATGGTCTCGGTGTAGGTGTGGGTCGGGTCGTTTTCGCAGGTAAAGGTCATTTCGCCGTCGCTCTCGTAGGTCGGCTCTTTGGTGATTTTACCCGCATCCCATTTGTGACCCAGCTTTGCAATGGTCTCAGTTTTGGTATGGCTGGTATCATTTTTGCAAGTGTAGGTTTTAACACCGTCTTCCGTGCAGGTCGGCTTAGTAGTAACCTCCCCGTCGTTCCAGTTGTGTCCAAGCGCAGGGATAGCCTCGGTCTTGGTGTGGTTTCCATCGTTCTTGCAGGTGTAGGTCTTCACGCCGTCGGCCTCGCAGGTCGGCTTAGTCGTGACAACGCCGTCATCCCAGTCGTGGCCAAGCGCGGCAACGGCTTCCGTCTTGGTTTCTGTGCAACTGTCGTTCGTACATTTAAAGGTTTTCTCGCCCTCGGTTTCGCAGGTCGGCGCGGTGGTAATCGTACCGTCATCCCACTTGTGACCCAGCGCAGGGATGGCTTCGGTCTTGGTGTGGCTGGCATCGCGCTTACAAATGTAAGTCAACACGCCCTCTGCGGTACAGGTCGCCGGGGTCGTGACCGTGCCATTATCCCAGTCGTGGCCCAACGCTGCAACAGCCTCGGTCTTGGTCTCGGCGCAGCCATCGTTTGTGCATTTGTAGGTCTTTTCACCCTCGGTCTCACAGGTCGGCGCGGTGGTGATTGTGCCGTCATCCCACTTGTGGCCCAGCGCGGGGATGCTCTCGGTCTTCGTTGCGCCGTCGCGGGTGCAGGTGTAGGTCAATACGCCCTCTGTGGTGCAGGTTGCCGGGGTGGTGACAACGCCGTTGTCGTAATCATGGCCGAGGGCGGCAGTGTAGTCGCGCTTCTCGGTCAGGTTCTTGTCCTGGTCGCAGATGTAGACGGTGTAGCCCTGCTCGGTGCAGGTCGGGGCGACGGTCTGGCCCTTGTGCCATGTCTTATCCAGCACGGGGATGTCCTCGGTGCGGGTCTCGCTGCAAACCGTGCAGGTAAAGGTTTTCACACCCTTTTCGTAAATCGTCGCCGCCTTGGTGACAACACCATCATCCCAGCTGTGGGGCAGCTTAGCGGTGTACTCGCCCTTGTAGGTCAGGCCGGGAACCTCGTTGCACTCGTAAATCGTGTAGCCCTCGGATGTGCAGGTCGGCGCAACGACCTCTTTGATATGGTAGGTTTTATCCAGCTCCGGCGTTTCCTCGGTGCGGGTCTCGCCGCAGTTTTTACAAGTGTAAGTAATTGCACCCTTTTCGTAGTAGGTGGCTTGCTTGGTGACAACGCCCGTGCCCCAGTCGTGGCCGTTGGGGGCAACGTAGTTGTCGTTGTAGTTCATACCGCCCCACTCTTGGCAGATGTGCTCGTCATAGCCCGCCGTCGTGCAGCTTGCGGGGTGCTTGCGGACGACGTAAGTGTAGGTAATGGGCTTCGGCGTAGCCGTGGGTGCAGGAGCAGCAGCCTGTGCAGGTGCTTTGGCCGTATTGGTCGTTTTACCGGACTGACTGCCCTTGTTGGAGCCGGAATTGTTTTTGCCGCTGTTGGCATTGCCGCTCTGCGAGCCGGAAGACAAGCCGCCGTTATCGGTGCTGCCCTGCTCGCTCTTACTGTCGGTGGATTCTGCTGTCGATTCCGCCGGGGCGGGCGTGGCCGTAGGGGCCGGGGTTGCAGTCGGTGCTGGCGTAGCGGTAGGCGTTTCAGCCGCCGAGCTGGCCGCCTCGCTCTGGCTGGTGGACGACGTATCTGCTGTGTCTGCCTTGGATTTGGAGCCACAGGCAGTTGCACTCAACGCGACGGTTGCCGCCATAGCCACAGCGACAACGCTCTTGGCACAAGACTTTCTTCGCATCGTTGACATACTCCTTTGATTCTCGGCGGGAGATAGAGCTTATCCTTACGGAGTGTACACTCCGTAAGGGAAGAGGCGCCTCTTCCGCGATTTTCTTTTTTAATTGCCATAACATAGCAACTTATAAGAAATATATCATACTTTGGCCGGTTTTGCAACACTTTTGAGGCATTGACGCAAGAAAATTACGGTTTGATTTTACTTCAAAAAGTTGCTGATTTGAGTGGCAGCAATATTTTTATCACAAAGGGCAAGACGTTTGGTGAGGGCGCGGGCCTCCCGGTAAGTGATCCGCTAACGGAGAGACGGCAGCTTTCCCCGCGCCCCTATTTGAAATAGAAATTTTTCCGCAAACGGATTGCACCATCATCACAGATAACAAACAAATCCTGCTCCAAATGCGCAAGGTCGGCGGGCTTGATTATTGGCTGGGGCTTGGCATTAGAATCTGTTTCCAGTGGAGACCGCTTGTCACCTATCATTTTTGAAAAATACTCCTGCGTTTCGGTGTCCTTGCAGCCGAGCAAGACGGTAAACTTAAAATTACCGAGCATTGCTTTCCGCTCATCCTTTCCGTAAATCATATCAAGGTCGGCCAGCGATTGCGTCAGCACCATTATACGGATATGGCGTTTGCGGAGCTTACGCAGGGCCTCGGTGATTTGCAATTTCCCAAAAGACGCGAACTCGTCCAAGCAAAACAGAATCATTTGTGTATGCTCTTTTGGACGCGAGGAAAAATACTCCATCGACTGCGCCGTGATGATACGCAGCAGGTCTCCGTAGATTTTCAGCTTTTCGTCGGGAATGTAGATATAGATGCTGTTGGTTTCCAGTGTGGCCGGACTGATGGATGGCTCATAGCTGGCAGTTTTTCTAAGTGCATTTTTAATTTTGTCATTTGTGGCAAATAATTTTAGCGCATCGTCTGCCGCCTGTTTGCAGCCTGCTGTGTTTTGCTCACTCGCTCCGACAAAGGAACTGATATACATATTGGCAATTTTGTTCTTTTGCTGTGCAATATCGTTTAGCAAGCTACGCCAGTCATGGCCTAGGAAATACTCGCAGATTTCGACAAAGCCCCAGCCCATGCCATAATAGCAAATCAACGCCGCCGTTATCATTTTGCGGCCATTTTTTGCAAAAAATATGCCCGCCTCGCTGTCATTGGCTTTGTCTGGCAATAACAGGTAAGCAAGCTGCTCCAGCCGCTCCTGGCGTTCGCTCTCGTCCGGGGCAGCGTCAATGGATGCGAACACATCATAAGGCACACAGTCTTTGGCCGTTGGGTCAAAAATAATTTTGTTGGGCATGCCCACATTGGCGGATATGTCGCCGGATATATCCACGACAAGGGCAGTGCCCTGCCAACTCCTTAATGTTGGAATCAGCAGGGCACTTGTCTTGCCAGTGCCGGACGGGCCCATCACGATAATGTGCCCCTCGTCTGGCTCCGGCGAGTACGCCAACAGACCATATTTTTTTCCCAGCAGCACGCCTCGCGCTTTGGGGGCTGGCCGATAGACAATATTTTTTCGCGCAAATGGATTGGGCAGGTGGTTGGCCTGTCCGTGCAGATAGACCAGCACGAGTAGCACAACGGCCAGAATCGCTATTGTGCCGTACAGATAACAGTCGATAAGTAACACGGCCTGTTTCATGGTGTATTCCTCAAAAATGTAGTTCTTGTTCGACCCTTGGCCCGCCGAAATCAAGCTCTGGACGCTCGGTTTCCTGCTCATATTCCTGTTCACGTTCAGCCTTGAGTTCTGCGACGGTTCGATTACCGCCCTGTGCGCGGGTCACGCCAGTCATAACGTGGGCATCCTCTAGGCCGTGTTCGTCTAAGTAGCGTTGCAAATCCGGGTGAAAATTGCGAAGCTCTCGACGGTCTAATACGTCATTGGCGCACACCTTATATCCCTCCTCGTGTTTTTTGTCCTCGACCACAGGCACAAAACAAAAATGCAGATGCGGTTGACCGCCCTCGTCATCGTGGACGACAGCCTGTATGACGTTTTCCTCGCCGTATCGATTTTCGAGAAAATCATAGACGGCTAGAAAAAAATCGTCGAACTGTTCCTGTTCTAAGTCCTGCGGTGCGGTTACAACCCAGCCCGCCATGACCTTAACATCGTTACGGCCATAGACGTACAGTTGGCTTAACCGCTCTTGGAAATAGTCGTAATCGCTCATGCCCCTGTCGGGCGACAGCACATAGTCCTGCCGCAGCCGCACCGGGTCAATGTCCGGGTTGCTAGAATGAGCGATTTGCCTTAGGTTGTGGCGCAGTTGATTGTAGACTGCGCCCGCCGTAAATTTTGTTACGCTCGCCACGTCGCGTTGCTCCTTTCTCGCGCTTGCCGCGCGCCCTTAAATCTGCCGGAGCTTGCGGGATGTCTATTGCAGCTGTAATCTGCAATACAAGGTATGGCAGTTTCCCCGGAAACTCCCACCGCCCTTGCGGGCTTACCTTGCCAGAGGGGCGTGACCCCTCTGGGCTCCCCGCTGCCGACAAGACCCTCTTGCCGTCAGTGGGGGCTGCGGCCCCCATCAGAACGACTTCCCGCCGTTCCTGCCCCTTGGGATTCTCAACGATGCAATTCAGCGCAGATGTATTGCTGCATCTCCTGCAACACGCACTCGTAAGCCGCCATCTGCACATCCTGCGCAGATAGCTGGCTTATGTCGTATGCGCGGGCCATATGTATCGTGCAAACTTTATCTGGCTTTTCCGTCGGGTCACAGATGACCCGAACGTGCGCTGTACGCATCCCGTCTACGGTTTCAATGTGAGCAAAGCCGTCATAACATGACACCTGTGTACTGTCCTGCTTTGATTTTTTGCGGCGATACCAACGGACGGTGTGGGGATAAAATTTAATATCCAATACAGTAATCTTTTTCATTATTGGTTTCTCCTTTTTCGATTCTCGCGTTGTAGTGTGCTGCGCGAGATACCTGTCATTTTGGTAACTTCCTTGTAGCTGTGATTTTCAAGTAGGCAAATCGCATGGTCGATTTGTTCACGAGAAAACTTAGGCGGGCGGCCATCCCGAAAACCTGTCCGACTGCGAGCGGCGGTCTTGCCTGTTTGTGTGCGCTCAATTATCAATGAGCGTTCAAATTCTGCGAATGCCAGTAGCATCGTCACCATCAATCGCCCCATTGGGCTGTTGTCAATCACGCCCATATTTAGGATGTGGACTGCCGCGCCTTTGCCGCGCAGATAATCCACATAACCCAGCCCCTCTTTGGCTGTCCTACAAAAGCGGTCTAATTTGCAGACGACGAGCGTATCACCCGTTTCCAACTGCTCACAGATTTTTGCGAACTCTGGTCGCTCTGACGCGCCGGAGGCCACCTCACGAACGATAACAGCCGTGGGATACTTTTCTAGTATCTCCGCCGTCTGCTCGTCTAGTGACGTTCCCGGCGCTTGACCTTTGGTCGATACACGAACGTACCCGTAGACCCTCAATAAAACCAACTCCTTTTGAACCTATCTTTTGGAGCGGGATAAACCCGCTTGTCAGTTGGAAGATTTCAAAGCATCGGAAGTTTGAACTTTTGATGCTTTTGTGCTGACATTTGTACTATACCAACATTGCGCACCAAAAGCGTTTTATTAGTACGGAAAAGCGAAAATTTTATATTTTAAAAGGAACACCGCTGCGGCGGGAGGGGAAGCGTGACCCTGCCGCTCAAAAAAGTATATAAGCCCACACCCTTTAGTCAACAAACTTTCACGGCATATTCTCGCACTTTGCGGGGGTGCTGCGATATTCCATGATTTGTTGACACAGGGGTGTGGGCTTTACTTTTTCTTTTCGCCGGCAGGGGTCAATCTGCTAACCGCTTCGGCGGAGAATTAAAAGTAAACTTTTAAGACGAAAGGAAAACGAAAATGAAGCAGACAGTTAAAACAAGTCGCGTGGCTGGACAGTTGGAGAAGATGTTCCGACTTTTGAACGCACACTTTTTTGACGGCGAATTGCCGGAGGTCGTAATCAGCTTGAAAAAGACAGTCGGCGCGTATGGACATTTCACTTGCGGCAAGGTCTGGCAGGCGGGCGATGAGCGGCGGTATGAAATCAACATCAGTTCGCCCACGCTCAACCGCCCAATCGAGGAAACCTGTGCCACGCTTTTGCATGAGATGTGCCACCTTGCCTGCGCAGTTGGTTACGGCTCAAAAATCCTTGATGCGGACGGAAACCCCGAACCCATCAAGGACACCAGCAATAACGGCGTGTATCACAACAAAAGATTTAAGTCAATGGCCGAGGCGCACGGGCTGGAAGTGGAGCACCACCCCAAATACGGTTGGACAATTACCAGCCCCGGAGTTGACCTGTTGGATTTCATCGAGCAACAGGGCTGGCAGGACTTGCAGATGGTCGAGGGTGTTTCCCTGCTGGATGTGCTCGGAACGCTCCCCAAGGGCGGGAGCAGAACCAAAAAGCCCAGTAGCACCCGCAAATACATTTGCCCCAAATGTGGCAATAGCTGCCGAGCAACGAAGGCAATCAACATAATCTGCGGTGACTGCATGGACAAAATGATAGTCGCCGAGTAATTCCCCACAAACAGAGAAAATGGTCGAGTGAGAGTAGACCAATATTTTTATTCTATAAGGAGACCCCTATGTGTTACGATTTTTACTCTTGCCCCTTTGAACCGGACACCTGCACACCGCCATGTGGTGAGCAAGAAGAATGTCAAGATTGCGAATGGGCAAAAATTATAAAAGCCAAAAAATAAAAGTGTACTTATAAAAGTTACAGTTTCTCGCATATTCTTGACGATATTTCCTCTATATGCTACTATGACATAGGGCAAAACAATCCGTCCAAAAAGGCAGAATGTTGAGCAAAATAGGATTAGGCCCCGGCGCTCCGCGCCGGGGCCCCTTTTCTTCCCCGAATCGATTTCAGATTATAAACAGCTCCGTCGTTTCTCCGCCACTTTTTCAGAATATAATCAGAAAAAATCTGAGAAAATGCGCTGCGAGCGGAACGGAGTGGAGCGAGCCTCGTTGAAAAAATTTTGGAAAATGGCTTTGCCTTTCTGGAATTTTTCAAGTGCCTCTCCATAATTGTATGGCTGTAGGGGCGGGCATTGCCCGCCCGCCGGAGCTTCGCGGTGGCCGCAGGCTCCCGCGGGTCGTCGGGGACGCCGGACCCCTACAGTCTCTATACATTACTGATACACGATCGCGCTCTTGACCCTGTTGGCGGCGTCGGCACCGGCCAGGATGCGGGCAAGCGCCAGCGCAAACGGGATGGCGGCACCGAGGGCCTCACCGGTGACGATGCTGCCGTCGATGGTGAGGGGCAGTCCGGTGTAGCTGGCCCCTGCGGCAGTCAGGTCGGCGTCCATGCCGGGGTAGACCGTGGCCTTTTTGCCGTTCAGCACGCCGAACGCCGCCAGCGCGGTGGGCGCGGCGCAGATGGCGGCCACGACCTTACCCTCGGCGGCAAAGTCCCGGCAGACCCGGCGCACCGTAGCGTCGGCCTTCAGGTTGGGCACACCGGGGATGCCGCCGGGCAGGATGCAGGCGTCAAACACCGTGTAATCCAGCTCCTCGGCCAGGGCGTCGGTCACAACGCTGATCTGGCGGGCACTCTTGACGATCTTCTCCCCGCCGACGGCGGCAATCGTGACCTCGACACCGGCGCGGCGCAGGATGTCCACGCAGAGCAGACCCTCGCACTCCTCAAGGCCGGGGGCAAAAAAGATAACAGCTTTAGACATACTAGCATCTCCTGTTCAGTTAAAAGGATGGAACGCGCGGGTGATGCGCCAGATGCCCGGCAGTGGGCTTTTGAGTCCGCGCAGGGTCTGCACCAGCCCGACGAGGGACAGCACATCCACCAGCAGCGTCAGGGTCAGGCCCAGCTCACTGCCGTGGGGCAGGAAGCCGATGCAGGCGCAGACCGTGGCCAGCGCCAGCACAACAAGGCCCTGATTCAGGTGGAACTTTACAAACTCATCGTGCCGCCATTTTGTGCAGGCGGGGATGAGGATGAGCACATTCAGATAGCACAGTGCCGCCATCAGCTTAGCCGTGCGGGGCGGCTGTTCCGGCGCGGTCGCGGTTTGGGCGGGCTTGGCCGCCGGGGCCTGCGGGGCGGGGCGCTTTTTCTTTTTGCTTTTGTTTTGCTTTGCCACGGCTTACCTCCACCCGAACAGAAATGTAAAGCAGCGCCCCAGCTGACGCCGCCAGTCGGCCTCGCAGTGCCTGCCGTCCAGCTGGCAGTAGGGGTAGACCGTCGCGCCCCTGGCGGTCAGCAGGTTCGTGACCTCCAGCGCCTTGCCGGTGTACTGGGCCAGCGCGCGGCGGCCATTGCCCTCGCGCTCGCCCCAGCTGATATAGACCCGCGTGCCGGGAGCCAGCTTTGCTTTTTTGATGCCGTCCTTCACCTCGGTAAAGCTGAACCGCACCGACGGCGACAGGCAGGCCGCGCGGCTGAACGTCTCGTTATGCGCCGTGACACCGTACAGGCTCATCAGCCCGCCCATGCTCGACCCGCCGATGGCTGTGTTCTCCCGCTCCGGCAGCGTGGGGTATTTTGCGTCGATGAGCGGCTTTAATTCTTGAACCATCCAGTCCAGATACGCCTTGCCGCGCCCCTTTATATCGTATTCCTGCCACGCAAAGTCGTAGGGGCTGTACTCCTCAAGCCGGGCGTTGCCCTCATGATTGCACTCCGGCGCAACGATGATGGCCTGCGGGTGGGCGTCCATGTACTCCTTCAGGCCCCAGCAGGTGCCGTAGGTCGCGGTAGAGTCAAAAAACAGGTTGTGCCCGTCAAACATGTACACAACGGGGTAGCGCCTGCCGGACGACTGCCAGTCATCGGGCAGGTAAACAAAGGTGTTGCGGTCCAGCCCAAACGGTGTGATGTGGGCGGTAAAATTTTCGACCATGGGTATCTCTCCCCTTTTTGCTGGTTTATTTATAATTGTAGCGCATTTGCATGGCTTTTTCAATCAAACGGATTGTTTTTTGCGGGGCAAAATGTTAGAATTTTTACAATTCAGAGGAAAGAGGAGAGTACACCCATGGAACAAGCAATCCAATCGGTACAATCGTTTTTCAAGCGCAAGGACGTCGTGATCTCGGCGCACCGCTACGGCATCGACGCCATGGGCGCGATGGCGCAAGGACTGTTCGCCAGCCTGCTGATCGGCACGATCATCAAGACACTGGGCCAGCAGCTGGGGCTGGCGTTTCTGGTCACGGCGGGCGGCTATGCGGCGGCAGTCGCGGGCCCGGCCATGGCCGCGTCCATCGGCTACGCGCTGCACGCGCCGCAGCTGGTGCTGTTCAGCCTGATCGCCGTGGGCGGCGCTGCCAATGAGCTGGGCGGCGCAGGCGGCCCCCTGGCCGTCTACCTGATCGCCATCATTGCCGCCGAGGTCGGCAAGCTGGTCAGCAAGGAGACGAAGATCGACATTCTCGTGACCCCTGCCGTCACAATTCTGGTGGGCGTCGGCCTGAGTGCGCTGTTTGCGCCGTCCATCGGCGCGGTGGCGTCCGCCGTGGGCAGCCTCATCATGTGGGCCACCGAGCTGCAGCCGCTTCTGATGGGCATTGTGGTTTCTGTGCTGGTCGGCATGGCGCTGACGCTTCCCATCTCCAGTGCGGCCATCTGCGCAGCGCTGGGCCTGACGGGTCTGGCCGGCGGTGCCGCCGTGGCGGGCTGCTGCGCCCAGATGGTGGGCTTTGCGGTCATGAGCTATAAGGAGAACGGCGTCGGCGGTCTCGTCAGCCAGGGTCTTGGCACCAGCATGCTGCAGATGCCCAACATCCTGCGCAACCCCCGCACCTGGATTCCCCCGACACTGGCCGCGGCCATCACCGGCCCCATTGCCACCTGCCTGTTTCATCTGGAGATGAACGGTCCTGCCGTTTCCTCCGGCATGGGCACCTGCGGTCTGGTCGGCCAGATCGGCGTTTACACCGGCTGGATCGAGAGCGGCAATGCCGTGACGGCCTTTGACTGGATCGGTCTGGTGCTGATCTGCTTTGTCCTGCCCGCCGTGCTGAGCACGATCTTCTGCGAGGTTCTGCGGAAGAAGGGATGGATCAAAGAAGGGGATTTGAAGCTGTAAAATTGCAAACGGCCCGCCGGGTTATCCATCCGGCGGGCCGTTTTTGTCATATCCACGGTAGGGGCCGGGCATGCCCGGCCCTCGGCTTTCCCGCAAGCGTGTGTTTGCCATACAGCTGCGGGCCGCACATGTGCGGCCCCTACTACGCTGCCTTACACAAACCCTCTCCAGGTCTCCTCGGCATCGCTCTGGAACGCGCCCAGCTCATGGCAGAGCTTGAAGGCGCCGGGGCTGGCCTCGGGGTAGTCGCGCTCGGCGCGCTTGCAGTCCAGCACGCCCTGGCCGCTGCCCTCGGCCAGCATCGTAGCCAGATTGCGGGTCGATTTGTCCATCATCGTCCGGGTGCGGATGCCCATGCTCACGCTCATACGGGCGGCGGCGCTCTGGCCGTGGGCCTCGGCCCCGATGGCGTCCAGCGCAGTGTGCGCAGCCTGGTTGATGCGGCGGTACTCCCGCTTCTGGCGCAGCATCTCGTCCTTGAGCTTCTGGTCATGGGTCAGGCTCATCAGCTCGTCCAGCGTGTTCTTGCCCATCTCGGTGTTCTGCACGATCTCCTGCAGCATTTTTTCATTATCGCTCTGCATAACAAAATCCCCCTTGTGTACGTTTGGCGGTCAATGCCAGTATGTACACAGGGGGGATGATTTATTCGGTTTACAGGCGCTGCTGTGCCAGAGAGAGCGTCATATCCCAGGAGGCCGTCTCGCCCCACTCGGCGGAGGCGATGGCCACGGTAAAGCTGCCGCGGCGGGACAGCGAGATGTTGAACTCCCGGCGGGAGGCATTCATCGCCTCGTGCACAGCCCGGGCCATCCGGGCGGCGGGCGTGCCGACGGTGACGATGGCAAAGTAGCCGTCATTCAGGCGGGCCAGCACAGCCTTGTCGTGGTCGGGGCCGACGACCAGCTGCAAAATGCCGGACGCCATGTTCAGGCAGCAGTCCGCGGCAGAGTCGCTCTCCTGCTCGCGCAGCTGCCAGTACTCATTCACGCGGACCATCACCACACCCACGGGCTTGCCGTCCAGCGCAGCGCGCTCGGCGCGGGGGCGGAATGCCTCATTCAGGTAGACGGAATTGTAAACGCCGGTCACATAGTCGCGGCGCAGGTCATCCTGCATCTGGCTCAGCGCGCGGGTGAAGGCATCCTCCGCGCCGTCGGCCTGCAGGTTGCGGGGCAGCGGCATCCCCAGCAGCAGCACGCAGGGCGTGTCCGCCACCGTAATGCCCTGGGCAATGACGGTGCGCAGACCGTCCGCGGCCTTTTCGATCTTCAACCCGCGGCCTGCGGCGTCCAGCGCGGGCATCGCAGCCACCTTATTCAGCGGCTGCAAAGTAGCCGGGTCCAGCAACCCCATGCGGGGGTCTGCGAGGGTCACGCTGTCAAACAGCTGCGCCAGAGCTGTCATCTCTGTCTGCAGCTCGTCAAGGGTGTAGTCCTGTTTCATGTTGCTTCCTAACCGCCGGGTCCCCCGGCATCGCACATCTCGGCTTTTGCATAATACAGTTTTATTTTACCACAGTGAAAAAGATTTTCCAAGATTCCCACTGTACAAACTTTCTTCGTCAAACCGATGAAATACCGTGCGAACTTCACAAATTACTTTGCTGCGCGGAAGTAGCGCTCCGTCAGGACGCGGATTTCAGCGGCCAGCGCAGGGGTCAGCTTTTTGGCATCGGCACGCCACTGCCAGTTGCCCCGTGCCTGGCCCGGGGTATTCATGCGGGCGGCGGCGTTTTCCTCCAGCCAGTCGGCCATCGGGATGATCGCCAGCGCCGCGGTGCTGGCCAGCACGCCGCGCAGCATACCGCGCACGGTGCCCTCCTGCTTCGTCAGGGCAAAGTAGTCCACGACCTGCTTGCGCTGGGCGGCAGTCAGCTCCTCGGCAAACCAGCCGGTCAGGGTGTTGTTGTCGTGGGTGCCGGGGTAGGCCACGCAGTTGCGCGGGTAGTTGTGGGGCAGGTCAACGCTGTCCTCACCGGTGAAGGCGAACTGCAGCACCTTCATGCCGGGGAAGCCGCTCTCCGCCAGCAGCTCGCGGACCGAGTCGAACATCTCGCCCAGATCCTCGGCCACGATGGGCAGGCTGCCCAGGGCGTTGTGCAGTGCGCGGAACAGCTCCATGCGCGGGCCCTGCTCCCAGCGCCCGTTGCGGGCCGTCGTCTCCCCTGCCGGGATGGCCCAGTAGGTGTCAAAGCCGCGGAAGTGGTCGATGCGCAGGATGTCATAGATGGACAGCGCGTGGCGGATGCGCAGGATCCACCACGCATAGCCGGTGCGGCGGTGGTAGTCCCAGTCGTAGAGCGGGTTGCCCCACAGCTGGCCGTCGGCGGCAAAGTAGTCCGGCGGGCAGCCTGCAACGCGGCGGGGCTTGCCCTCGGCGTCGGTCTCAAACAGCTCACGGCCTGCCCAGGCGTCGGCGGAGTCGGCGGCGACATAAATGGGAATATCGCCCATGATGGCGACGCCCTTCTCCTTGGCGTAGGCGTGCAGGGCACGCCACTGGCGGTCAAACTCATATTGCAGGAACGCCCAGAACTCGATCTCCCCGGCGTGTTCGGCCTTGAATTCAGCCAGCGCCTCCGGCTCACGCACGCGCAGGGCGCGGGGCCACTGCTGCCAGTCCACCATGCCGTTGGCCTCCTTGATGGCCATGTACAGGCAGTAGTCGGGCAGCCAGTCGCTGCTCAAAAACCGGAAGCGGTACCAGTCGTCGGGGTAGGGCGTCTCATAGCCGGGCACGGGGCGCTTTTTCAGGAAGTTCGCGTAGGCTTTGCGCAGCACAGCGAAGCGCTTTTCGTAGAGGGTGCCGTAGTCCACATGAGCCGCGTCGCCGCCCCAGTTGATGGCAGCGTAGTCCTTTTTGGTCAGCAGGCCGTCGGCGGCCAGCAGGTCCAGATCAATAAAATAGGGGTTGCCCGCGAAGGCGGAGCAGCTCTGGTACGGGCTGTCGGCGTAGCCGGTGGGGCCGACGGGCAAAATTTGCCAGATGGTCTGCCCGGCCTTGGCCAGAAAGTCCACAAAGTCATGGGCCGGCTTACCCATGCTGCCGATGCCATACCCGCCGGGCAGACTCGAGATCGGCATCAGAATGCCGCTGCAGCGTTTGAATTCCATAGTGTTTTTCCTCTTCTCTGTATATGTACGTTTTCAGGTTCAACCATGCCTTACCGCCCCTTTGCGGGCTGTGCGTAGGGCGGGGTGCCTTCACCCCGCCGCGGCGGCCTGTGGGCAGGCCGCCCTACAAGTCCCCGGGAACTGCGGCTTTCCTTGCCTTACTCCGCCCCCAGCGCGGCCAATGCACCATCCACAAAGGCGGTGCGCTCGGCCTTGGTGTGCTTTTCGCTGTCCTGCAGGGTCAACTCGTTGGCGGTCAGGGCATCGGCGGCTGCAGTGTCCAGCGCCACGCCGGGCAGGATACCCGTGCCGACCTGCTGCACCTGCATGGCCGTGACCGCCGTCGTGCCGGCAGCCGTGTTCCATGGCGTGACGACGCCCAGTGTCTCGGTCAGGGCGTCCTCTCCCGCGCCGTTGGAGTAGAGCCACAGCGCGGCGCTCTTGGCGGCCTTCAGGCCGTCGGCGCTCGTCCCGGCATTGATGGCAATGCTGCCCACATCGGCCAGAACGGGGTAGTTCAGCAGCCCCTCGGCGTTGTAGTCCTCGGCGGTCAGGTCGCTGTCGTCCAGCTGGCACTTAAACGGTACCAACACCAGTCCGTTGCAGGTGTCTGCGCCGTACTCGGCCAGCAGGTCGGTCAGCTTGGCGCGGCGGAAGATCCCCTCCCCGCCGTCGGCGGCCATGTGATCCCATTCCAGCGTCACGGCGCTGTAGACGCCGTTCAGCGGGCCGGTCAGCGCGTCCGCCGTGTAGGTGCCGTCGGCAGCCAGCAGCGCCGCCGTGTAGCCGGACGCGCGGTCCAGCGGCGCGGCAAAGACACCGGTGGCCGTAAGGCTGCCGGGGCGTGCGTCGGGCAGGGTGTAGTCCGCGCCGCTCAGGGTCACCGTGGCGGCCTTCGGCTCGGCCATCCAGGCGGAGAGCGTCTCGACAAAGTCGCTCCACTCCTCCCAGTTTGCGGTCTGCAGGGCCGCCGCAGCGCCGTCGCCCAGCAGGGCGTTCAACACATCGGCGCGCGCCCAGTAGCCGTACAGGCTGCGGCCCAGCGGCAGGGCATTGGCGTTCTCGGTAATACCGGCGCGGGCGGCAGCGGCGGCCAGCAGTGTGTCGCTCGTCACATCCAGCAGACTGCCGCCCGGCGCGTGGTCGGTCAGCAGCAGGTCTGCCGACGCGGCTTCGTCGGTCAGCGTCAGCGCAACGCCCTGCGCCTCCGCGTAGGCCTGTGCCGCCGGGGCCAGCGAGGCTGAAGTGTAAACTTTCAGCGTCTGGGGCGCGGCAGCGGCGGCGGTTTCAATCGTAGCGGTGTTCTCGGCGGGCAGCGCCGCAGCACAGCCTGCCAGCAGCAGCGCGGGCAGAGCCAGCGCCGCAGATTTGATTTTTTGCATGAAGCAGTTTTCCCTCGCAAATGGTTGTAAAAATTCAGTCTATCCTTTATTATATAGGATAAGATGGTTTTTTTCTACACCTGTTTTATGTTATAATAAGAAAAATCGCAAAAATTTAAGGGAGCGTTTCTTTCTGTGACAGAAAAATTATACGAAGTAGATTCCTATGTGCAAAAATTCACCGCGCAGGTCGTAAGCTGCACCCCCGTGCCCGGCGGCTTTGCGGTGGTGCTGGACCGCACGGCCTTCTTCCCCGAGGGCGGCGGCCAGCCCTGTGACACCGGGCGGCTTGGCGGCGCGCGGGTGCTGGCCGTGCATACCGACGGTGAGACCATCACCCACACGACGGACGCACCGCTGACCGCGGGCGAGACCGTGGACGGCTGCCTTGACTGGCCCGCGCGGCTGGACGCCATGCAGCAGCACACCGGCGAGCATATCCTGAGCGGCGCGCTGCACCGGCTGTTCGGGGCCGAGAACGTGGGGTTCCACATCGGCAGCCCGTATGTGCGGATGGACACAAGCATCCCGCTGACGCAGGAACAGCTGGCACAGGCCGAGGCCGAGGCCAACGCCGCCGTGCGCGCTGACACGCCCGTACACTGCTGGGTGCCTGACCCGGAGACGCTGGCCCGCACCGACTACCGCAGCAAAAAGGAGCTGACCGGCGACGTGCGGCTGGTCGAGGCCGGCGGCGACTGCTGCGCCTGCTGCGGCACCCACCTGACCCGCACCGGCGAGGTCGGGCTGATCAAAATCATCTCCTTTGCCCACTACAAGAGTGGGATGCGGCTGGCCGTGGCCTGCGGGCAGCGCGCTTACGACGCGGTAGCGGGCATCTGGGCCGACACCGAGGCCGCCGGGCGGCTGCTGTCCAGCCCTGTCGGCTTGCTGACGCCCGCTCTGGAACGGCTGCAAAACGGCGAGGCCGCCTTAAAGGCCCGGCTGGCCGCGCTGCAAAACACGCTGGCTGCCGCCTGCGCGGAGGCTGCTGCGCCCGGCACTCCCGCCGTCTTATGGGTGGACGGTGCCGACGGCGACGGCCTGCGCCGCGTGGCGACGGCAATCACCGCCAAAACAAACGCCCCCTGCTGCACGCTGGGCCCGGGCGGGCAGGGCCTTGCCTACGCGCTGGCCGCTGCCCCCGGCGGCGATGTGCGGGAAACCTGCAAGGCGCTGAACGCCGCCTATCAGGGCCGCGGCGGCGGTAAGCCCGGCTTCTGTCAGGGGAGTTTGGCGGAAGGCAGTTTTGAACAAGTCAAGGCGTTTTTGTTGAAAAGCCTTCTCCTTCGGGAGAAGGTGGCCGAGGCCCCGACCGAGGCCGGATGAGGGCAGAGCTTTCGAGACTGCCCGGCAGCGGGCAATACGGCAGACTCTCCCCTCATCAGTCCGCTTCGCGGACAGCTTCTCCCCCAAGGGAGAAGCCCTTACTCTACAACCACACAAGGAGACCTCATTATGCGCATGCGTTTTAAACCCTACGCACGGCCGGAGCTGCTGGCCTGCGATTTCCATGTCCATGAGCCGCTGACCCACGGCGGCCACTGGCATGAGCTTTACGCCCGGCCCGGCCAGCCGTGGCATCTTGAGCTTGGCTGCGGCAAGGGCGGCTTTCTGGCTCAGATCGCCCCGGCCCACCCGGACATCAACTATTTAGGCATCGACATCACCGACAAGGTGCTGATTTTGGCCAAGCGCAAGGTCGAGGCCGCCTACGCCGCGCGCGGGATCCCCGCCGACAATGTGAAAATTGCCAGCCTTGACATTGAGCGCCTCGGCAATGCCTTCACGCCGGAGGACCGTGTTTCGCGCATCTACATCAATTTCTGCAACCCGTGGAGCAAGAATGCGGGCAGCAACAAGCACCGCCTGACCCACCCGCGCCAGCTTTTGCAGTACCGCCAACTGATGGACGAGGGTGCGGAGATCTGGTTCAAGACCGACGACGACGACCTGTTCCGCGACAGCCTTTCCTACTTCCCAGCCGCCGGGTTTGAGATCACCTGGCAGACCTTCGACCTGCACAAAAACGAGCCGGACTGGAACCTGCGCACCGAGCACGAGGGCATGTTCAGCGAGCAGGGCATCCCCATCAAGGCGCTGATCGCCCGCAATGGACCCGACAGCACCGTGACCTGGGTGGAGCCGAAGGCGCTGGCCAAACAGCAGGAGGCAGAAGATGAATCTGACTGAGCTCGCCGTCAAGACGGTGTACTGGTTCTTCCTGTACGGGTTCATCGGCTGGGGCGTCGAGGTCGTCTATGCCGCCGTCAAGACGCACAAGCTCGTCAACCGCGGGTTTCTCTGCGGGCCGATCTGCCCGATCTACGGCTTTGGCATGGTGGGGCTGATCTACAGCGTCAGCCTGATCCCGATGCCGGACAGCGGCAGCATGAGCGCGGTTGCCATCTTTTTCATCGGCATGATCCTGACCACCGCCATCGAGCTGGTCGGCGGCTGGGCACTGTTTAAAATCTACCACATCCGCTGGTGGGACTACTCCAACATGAAGTTCAACCTCGGCGGGTACATCTGCCCGCAGTTCTCGCTGCTGTGGGGTCTGGGCAGCGTGCTGATGATCAAGGTCGTCCACCCGCTCTTAGCCCGCGGCTCCAGCCCGATGCCGTTCAACATCATGCTGATCGTGGACGTTGTGCTGTTGGTTTTGTTTGTTGTGGACGTTGCGGCCTCCACCGCTGCGGCCATTGGCCTGAACAAGTACCTGCGTGAAATTGACGAGCTGCGCGCCAAGCTGCGCGTGACCAGCGACAAGCTGACCACCGTGCTGGGCACCGGCGCCATGACCGCCGACACGATTCTGGACGAGCAGAAACTGCAGCTGGCCCTGGCCAAGCTGGAGGGCCGCGAAAACGCCGACGTGCTGCGCGCCGAGCTGACGATCCGTGTGGCTGCCCTGCGCGAGAAGCTGACCGCCGCCGAGCACGACCACCTTGGTACCCGCCGTCTGCTGCGCGCCTTCCCTGACATGAAGAGCCTGAACTACGCGGACACGCTGGCCGCGACCCGCGCCGCCATGCTCCGCCTGCGGGAGCTGGCTGCTGCCGCGAAGAACGCCGCCAGAGAGACCGCCGCCAACGCGAAGGAGAAAATCAAGAAGGCGTAATACTTTATCAACAAAGCCGCCCGGGTTTGTGGAAAACCCGGGCGGCTGTTTTGTATGTATGTAGGGGCCGGGCATACCCGGCCCTGCCGTGTAAGGCTAACAGGCACTTGCAGGAAGGCCGCGGGCCGCATATATGCGGCCCCTACCCTCTGCCCCTCACGCCTTCTTCTTATCAAATGCGATCTGCAGCACCAGCCAGGCCGCGACGAGGCAGACCACCGAGATCAGCCCCAGCATCTGCCAGGAGTGGGTCAGGTTCTCCACCGTGGCGTCGTACATCGGGCCGTCCAGACCGGCCTGCAGCCAGGCCATACGGCTGTTCAGGTCGGTGGATGCGCCCAGCGCGCCCATACCCCAGCGGCAGACGATGATGTTGGAGATCGTCGCCGCCGCGCCCGTCACGGTGAACATGATGTTGCTGAAAACGACCTGCCCGATCATAAGCACCAGCACGGCCAGTATCGCGCTCTCGCCGCTGGTGAACAGCGCCGAGATCAGCAGGCCGATGCAGCTGGACGAGAACATCGTCAGCAAAACCGTGATAAAGATTTCCATATCCGTTTCCAGCAGCAGGTGGTTCTGCGGCACATGCACAATGGAAACAAAGCCCAAGGCCAGGATAGCCGCCTGCAAAACCTCGACCAGCAGCAGCACCGCCGCCTTGCTCAGCACGACTGCGGGCAGGCTGACGCCGACGGATGCCTCGCGCAGGATGATCTCGCGCTCCCTGCAGATCTCGCGGTAGGAGTTCAGCGTACCCATAAACGTCGCCATAGCGGCTAAAATAAAGAGCGCCGTCCGGCTGCCGATGTTGACAAGGTTCGAGGTAAAGCAGTTCGGGTCCGCCGTCAGCTTGACGACCAGCACCATGAACGGCGACTGCAGCGTCAGGCTGGCCAGCAGCAGCTTATCGTTCCAGATCAGCTGTAAATTGCGTTCAACCAGAACCACGAACTGGCGCAGGAATTTCAAAAATTTTACTGGCTGCATCGCTTGTCTGCCTCCTGCGCTGCCTCCGGGCAGACCGCCAGCAGGCGGTTGAACTCGGGGGTCGTAAAGTATTTTTCACGGTAGTGCTCGATCTGCGCGGGGTCGCGCAGCTTTTCAAAAATGTCGCTCGTCATCTCAACGTCAAAGTACTCGTTCAGCTTTTCGGGCGCACCGTAGTAGCACAGCACGCCGCCGACACCCAAAAACGCGATTTTGTCGCAGAGGTTGATGTTGGACATGTTGTGGGTGACCATCAGCACCGTGCAGTTCTGGTGGCTCAGGCGGCGGCACAGCTCCATCATGCTGCGGTCCAAATCGGGCGAAAGGCCGCTCGTCGGCTCGTCCAGGATCAGCAAACGCGGGTTCGCCAGCAGCTCCATGGCGATGGAAACGCGCTTTTTCTGGCCGCCGGACAGCTTGGAGATAAACGTCTTTTCACGCCCCTGCAGATCGACAGCCTCAATGGCGTGGGCCACGGCGGCGGCGATCTCGGCGCGGGTCGCATCGTGGGCAATGCGCAGCTTGGCCGTGTAGGTCAGGCTCTGCTCCACGGTCAGGTTGTCGTGCATGATGTCCTTCTGCGGCACGTAACCGAGCGCGGCCTCGAAGGCGTTGCGGTTGGAGCGGGTGTCCAGCCCGTCAAACTTCACGCTGCCCGCCGTGCAGGGGGCCGTGCCTGTGATGCAGGTCAGCAGGCTCGACTTGCCCGTGCCGGAGCCGCCCACCAGCACGACAAAGCTGTTGGGCTCGACCTGCAGACTTGTGCCGTCCACGATGTTCAGCGGCTTGCCGGTGTTGGCATTTTTAACCGTTTTGTATACATTTACAAGCTGTATGCTTATGCCGCTCTGGTGGGCATGATAGTGGAGCATCCCGCCCGTGAAGGCAAAAACCTGCGCAGGCACGTTGATGACCGCGCCGTTGCGCAGCACCGTGCGGGTCACGCGGACGCCGTCCACATAGGTGCCGTTCGTCGAGCCGAGGTCATGCAGCTCGTAGTGGCCGTCCTTGTACAAAATCTCGCAGTGATGGCGGGAGACGCGGTCATTGACGAGCTTGATGTCGCAGTCGTCGCCGCGCCCGATGAGTACGCGGCGCTTGCGGCGGATGTCTGTCTCGCGCAGGACGGCGTCGGTGGTCTGCTCCTTTTTCGGGGCCATGCCGTCGCCCTGCACGCTGGTGATCTCCTCGACGCGGAAGGTGATCTCCTGCGTGTCCGCGTCGCCGTCGGTGTTCAGGCCGATGACGTCGCCGCTCTGCAAAATACTCGTCTCGCCGGGCTCAAGATAGCGGTTGTTGTACCAGGTGCGGTAGTCGCTGCCGCCGTCGGTGACGCCCCACTGACCGTTCGCAAAGCTGACGGTGAACTGGTGGTCGCCGACGTTGTTGCGGCGCAGCACGTACTCGCACTGGGCGCTGCGCCCAAAGCGGTAGCTGCCCGCGGGCAGCGTGATGCGCTGCTTATTGCGCAGCTCGGTGATCAAAATTACGATCTCGCTCGTCATGGCGCGCCCCCTTACCAGTGGAACTCCGCGCCGCAGAACGGCACAAATTTCATCGCTGCACCGCCCATGCGCAGCGTCTCGCCGCCGGTGAGCGGCTGGGGCGTGAGCACGGCGTCCCCGCCCAGATAGCACAGCTCCTGCGACGAGCCGGGCAATAGGGTGAAGGCAGACTTTTCGTCATCGTAGACCAGCACCGCCCGGCGGGTGCTCAGCGGGGCGTCGGCGCTCAGGGTCACAGGCGTGCCGTCGGCGTCCAGTCCCAGGAAGCTGCGGCCCACACCCAGACGCAGATCGCGCCCCTTCGCCGGGCCGTCCAGCACAACGAGCCACCCCGTAACCGGCCCTGCCGGGGCCGCCGTCTCCACCGCAGCGGGCTGCTCGGCCTCGCCCGTGCGGACGATGGAACGATCCCTGAGCAGGTCGGTGTTGCAGTAGGGGCATTCCGGGTATTTGTCACTGTCGTAGAAGTGACCGTTTTCGCATTTTGTCAGTTTCATGGTGAAGTGGCTCCTTTGGGAGGGGGTAAACGGGTGGTTGGTGTGAGGCGGCACGCTGGCGGCAGTCGGCCGGGAGGCTGCGGAGGGGTCAAGACCCCTCCCTACGGAATGAGCCATAAAAGGGATATGGCGGTAAGTGGCGGGCCGGGCATGCCCGGCCCCTACGGACTGCTGTGAACGGGTGGTTGGCGGGAGGGGCAAGGGAGGGCGGCAGCCCACCCCCTTCCAAGTTGGCGGGCGGTTGACCGGGAACGGGTGGCCACGCAAGGCTCGTCGGAATCCCCCAGTCCGCTAACGCGGCCAGCCCCCTTTGACAAGGGGGCCTCTACCTCACCCCTGCGGGGGTTCGGGGGAACTCCCGAGTTTAAGGTGGAGGAAGGGGCGGGGGCGTTAAGAACGAAAAGTAATACTGCTTTCGTTTAGCCCCCGCCCCTTCCGACTTCCTCTTTGGGGTTCTTAGGGGCGTGCAGCCCCTAAGGCGGGGTCCGCTGCATCCGCAACAGCGGGACTTTTCTTTGCTACTTTCTTTTGGTCACAAAAGAAA